>C687J35164_10000478_pt1 | contig 13978 bp, 8 predicted proteins | sample RifCSP13_3_FD_35164 | JGI IMG/M metagenome (IMG submission 35164)
CCAGCGACGGGAGGGTATTGGCGGGTGGTCCGTTTCTTTTTCGAGTTCCGTTTCGATCGCTTTACGCCCATCGCCATCCAAGATACCTGGCTGGTCTTGGGTCAAGTAGCTAAAGGATACGTTCTCGAAACATACCCGCCCGGCAACGTGTTTCAATTCAAATGCGCCTGGGTTGTCTTTAATCTCGATCGGCAAGTCCAGGTATTCGAAAACACGCTCAAAACTGACCATCGAGGTGGCAAATTCCACCTGCACGTTGGTCAAGGATGAGATTGGTCCATACAACCGCACCAGATAGGCTGCGAAGGCGACGATGGTACCTACGCTGATGGCATCCTTAAGTACGAGATAGCCTCCAGACCAGTAAATCAAGGCAGTTCCGATAGCTCCAGAGATACCCAAGCCCAGGAAGAACCAGCGGCCTACCAGAGCCCGGCGTACTCCAATATCGCGCACTTTGCGGTTGATATCCTGAAAGCGAGCAGTATCCTGGCGTTGGCGGCCAAAAGTTTTAACCAGCAAGGCCCCGTTTATGCTGAGAGTCTCGTTGATCTGGCTGCTCAGATCAGCATTATAGTCCATCGCCTGACGACGGATAGCGCGCAAGACACGCGCAACCCGCCGGGCTGGGAGTAAGAAGAGGGGTAGGACTGAGATCGACAAGATCGCTAAACGCCACTCGATGGAGATCATCACTACCAATGTCGATACCAGGGTGACCAGGTTGGTAACAATGTTCGGCAAGGTGCCAGTGATTGCACTTTGCGCGCCAACCACGTCGTTGTTAAAGCGNGAAATGATCTCTCCCGAGCGCGTATTTGTAAAGAATCGAAGTGACATACGCTGTAGATGAACGTACATTTCCTGGCGCAAATCAAAGATAATCCCCTCGCCTGCACGCGCACTAAAATAACGCTCCGCAACGCCGATTAGCCCACTCAACAACGGGATGCCTATCATCCCGAGTGCCAGTAAATTTAACCGGCCAAAGTTGCGCGTGGGGATGACATTGTCGATTAAGTCCCGGTAGAGCAGGGGTGGGATGAGTTCGATCAGTGAGGTGATTACGATCACCACCAGGACGATTAAAACGAGGAGCCAATACGGTCTAGCGTAAGATAGTACTCGTCTTAAAAGCTGCCGGTCGACTTGAACTTTTCCCTGCGACCCATCTGCGCTCAAAAAGGACCACCAACCACTTCCATGGATCATAAAGTACTCCTTTAGAGGGGGAAATTATACTTTGTCTGACGTGTAATTACGGAGATCTATCGACACATGAACTGCCTTAAAGAAAAAAAACACCCTTGACAATATAGAACAATTGTTCTATATTATATCGGATGGTAAAACTCGATTTGGCTGCAATCCTGATTAGTGAGTAAAGGAGGCCGAAGATGTTCGCTAACGTGATTGACATATTCCTGCAACGGATCAGCTTGCGTCGTGGGCTGATGTTTGGCATGATGATCCTCGGTGCGTTACTGGCTTTTGAAGCCTTTAACTATACAACTACTGATTATGCTTTGCGTGATCTTTTAGGAGATCTCGAATTCTTAGGAATTCATTGGGCGACGATCCTGGCCATCGCGTTTTGCGGGATCGACTTTGCCGGAATTGCCCGCCTTTTTACCCCTGAGCAAGGTTCCGATGAACCCACGGAAGTATGGTATTTGTTTGGGGCCTGGTTGCTCGCCGCGACGATGAACGCCATGCTTACCTGGTGGGGGGTTTCTCTCGCCGTGTTGAATCACGAGACACTAGGAAATGCTATCGTCGAGCGAGAGACTATGCTACGCGTGGTGCCTATCTTTGTTGCGATCATGGTGTGGCTAATCCGAGTGTTGATCATTGGCACATTCTCATTAGCTGGTGAAAGACTTTTTACACAGGCAAGTCCTGTACAGCCGACTCTCACAGGACGCTCCAAGGGGCTGTGGACTAATCCTCCTGCCATCAATACCCCCCGACCGACACGGGCTGTCCCTCAAAACTCGCACCTTCAATCTTCCTTCAATCCAGCCCCAAAAACTGGAACATACACCCGTGCAGAACCTACTTATCACTTCACTCAGCACCGATAAAGGTTTAGCGGACTAACTCAAGCGAAAGTCACCAGCAACGAGGATATTAATAATTTATCTTGAGTGCAGCGTGAAGAGCGAGATCTCTGGTGGACAGTTGTACCTGAATCGGAGCCAGGTAGTTCCTAAGCCGCGGTTGGTGTAGAGGATCATCNCGTTGATAAGATAGCGCCCCGAGGGATATTTTTGCCCACGTGACGGCAGGATAAGCCTGCCTAAAACTGGTAAAACAATCTGTCCACCATGGGTATGGCCGGATAGTTGTAAGTCAAACCGGCGGCTGGCTGCGCTGACATCTGCAAAATCTGGTTCATGGGCNAATAATATCGCCGCTCCATCNTCTGGCAATTGATCGAGTACCNGTCCCAATTTATCTAGATTGATTAGAAAATCATCNATACCGACGAGATGAAGGAATGCTTCCTGACGTTGTACAGAAAATATGTCATTGCTCAGGTCGATAATTGCGCTTTCCTTTAACNCCCAACGGATGANNTGTGGATTCGTCCAATAGTCGTGATTTCCTAAAATCGCGACACNAGCGTCCTNCGGAGCTAANTTGCGCAATGCTCCTACCAGATCATTGGTAAAATCTTCAGCCGCGAAGCTGACAAAATCTCCGGTGATGGCAATCAGATCNGGCGTTAGCTGGTTTACTNTATCTACAACAATATCTAAACTAGCCTTATTCATCCAGGTCCCAAGGTGGATGTCGCTGATTTGGACCAGTCGATACCCTTCGAACTCCGGGGCGAGCCTGGGCAAGTGTAGGTGCACATCGGAAATTTCGATGCTACCCACATCCGGCTGCCAATGGCCTACCCGTCTATCATATTTGTCGATTAAGATCCCTATCGCTTTACCAATTGCTACTTTAAGTGAACGTCGTTGGGGTGACTGTATTCCCATGCAGAGTGTCCTATAGATCTGATTGCCTGGGTTCAATCAGAGATCGCTTGGGAGAGACGCTAGTTTTGGTTGAGCAAGGGCGTCGGCGACAGGGCGCAAACTCAACCACCACAAATCCTTGGGGCGCTGGTTCGGTTCATCGGACATACGAATGAATTCNTCCAGATCATGAAATNTTATCTCTTTGCCCTGTAATCCAATAAATGCGCTTTTATTCGAATTTAAACTGGTCTGCTGAATGAGATAATCGATGCATTTTGTCGCCAAGCGGGTGGCGAAACTCCGGTCAAATGGTGAGGGATTTCCACCTTGCTGCAGATGACCCAATATGGCCTGGCGGACATCGAAGAGCCCTCCCCCTTCTACTTCTAAGAGGGAACGAATGAAATCGGTGGTGTATATTGGATGAGCATTTTCATTGCGTATGATCAGTCCCAAACGTTTGCCATGCTGAAACCCGGTGATCAGGTTTTCCAGGTCAACTTGAAGATCGCTCAACGAAATTCCTTCTTCGTGCATGTANACCCGCTCGGCTCCTGTNGCCAGACCGCTCATTAAAGCGAGGTAACCGCAGTATCGTCCCATTACCTCGACAATAAAGCACCGCTCTTGAGCGACCGCGGACTGCTTGATCTTATCTACAGCTGAAACAATATTGTTTAAGGCTGTATCTGCACCAACACTTAGCTCAGTCCCTGACAGGTTATTATCGATGGAGGCGGGAAGACAAACGATTGGAATATTGAAAGCTGGAAAGTGTGGTCGTTCGATTAACAGCCGGTACGCAGAATAGTAAGCGTTCCACCCTCCAATAATGAGGAGGCCATCAATTTTATACTCTTCGATCTTACGGGCAATGGTGTAATAGTCGCTATCGCCAGGAATCGTCCGATTGGTTCCTAATTCTGCACCTCCACGGGGTGCCCAACCGTTGACAGACATCCAGTTCATTTCTTCTATTTCCCCCATCGCGAATCCCAGGAATCCATTCCGCACCCCGAGCAGAATATGGCCGAGATCAAGACCATATCTCACTGCCACCCGAACGGCAGTGTTCATCCCCGGAGAGAGCGCCCCAGCGTGCATGACCGCCAGGCGAAATCGTTTTTGGCCAGGTTCGGGAGGATGTGGTAGGGCGCGCAGCAGAGTGCGGAAAGTTCGAAAAGCTTCCTGGAAATGATCGCCCCGTAATGCAATAACCTGGTTGAAATCCTGTGCGGTGACCGCGTCGGAGATGGCGCGGTTTTTTTCGAGACAATCAGCCAGCGGGGTGTCCGTGATCCGGTTTCCGCGCAATCCAATCAAGCGAGGTTCCTTAGCCGCTTCTGCTGAGATGACTTGTTCAACTGCGGCATGACCGAGGAGTGTCCCAAGATTACGATCGAAGGCGCTCGGTGCACCCCCTCTCTGGACGTGGCCGAGAATGGTTATACGTACTTCTTCCCCCAATTTCTCTTGTAAAATTTTCCTAACATAATCGCTGGTAATCGGATTGCCATGCCGATCCTGCGCGCCTTCTGCGACGACTACAAATGTATCCCGCCTGCCGGCCTTCCGACCAGCCTTCAGGTATTTACACATCGTATCTTCCCAATTGTCGATGTTGGGCGGGCTTTCAGGGATTAACACCCAATCTGCGCCTGTAGCAATAGCGCTCATTAAGGCAAGATATCCGCAGTGCCGCCCCATGATTTCGACGACAAATGTGCGTTGGTGACTGGCTGCGGTGCTATTGATGGCATCGATGGCTTCTGTGATGCGGTGGAGCGCGGTGTCGGTTCCGATGGACATATCCGTTCCAATTAAATCATTGTCGATAGAACCGGGAAGTCCCACAATAGTGAGCTTGGGGTGTTGTTCCGCCAGCCCAAGACTGATTAGCTTCTGATCGAACAACTCTTTTACCAACCCCGGCCATTCCTGATAGAAGATGAATGCCCCGGTCAAGCTGCCATCCCCACCGATAACCACCAGACTGTCAATTCCATGGTCCAGTAGATTCTGGGCGGCTTTCAATCGGCCGGCACGAGTTCGGAATTCTTCAGAACGAGAGGTGCCAAGTATAGTACCGCCCAGGTGGAGAATCCCACCGACAGAGTCCCAGTTCATCTGGCGGATGTAGGTTCCACCATCCACCATCCCCTGAAATCCTTCGTAGATGGAAAAAACTTCAAGACCCCGACTTAAGGCGGTGCGAACGATTGAGCGCACCGCAGCGTTCATTCCCTGGGCATCCCCTCCGCTCGTCAGTACCCCAAGCCTTTTTGGAGAACTCATCTTGTCCATTGTGCTACCTCGACCGGTTATTCTATCAATGTGAGAATTTACCGTCATTCAGGATATTCTTACTTTTTTGCCCAATATGAACAGGGCGAATCCAATAAATCTAATTGCCGCACTGGTCAGCAGTGCACCCTCAATACCTATGCCTGTTGCCAGCAGGGTTCCAAGCAGCGGTGCTGCTACGGCCGAAATATACTGGGTACTTTGTGAAAATGAAACAAAAGTTGCGCTGTAATTCGTTGGGACGGTTTTCATCAATTCATCGAAGAATACCAGATCAATCCCTGCCTGGAATACACCAGCCAGGCCAGCAAGTATAGCGATCAATACAACTTGATGAGTAGTAGCGACCAGGGCGGGGTAACATGCCAATCCGAAGGTAACCCATAACAAGACAAAACGAGAACCACGACGTTTGGATTGGCGTGTCCATACAAAGTAACCGATCAGTAGAACGGAGGTCTGAACCGTAGTGATGATCCCAATCCAGCTGTCCGAGGCTTGAACGTTTCGTACGTAGTAGATAGGTAGAAGGGGTGTGGCGAGCGTTTGCCCGAACAAGAAAACAAACCGTTTGGATATGAAGGAGATGAACGGTTTTTCTTCGGTGATTAATGCCCAATAACTTGAAATCCTCTCTTTGAGCGACTTACTCGCAGAGTCTNGTGGAGTTTCAGCATCAGGGAGCCGNATATGGTTTGAGAAATAATAGCTGATCAAGCCTCCAGCTGAAAGGGTGATAAAGACCAGTTGGTAGTTAATTGGGAAATTAATCCTGTCCAGGGTTTGGCCGGTTATGGCGACAGTGATGGCAGTGGTCAGACCGAGGAGTGACCATCGCCGGCTCATCAAATCGTAACGTCTTGTTGGTCCGGCTACAGCGTTCATGACAACAGAAAATGCAACATTCAAGATTATTTGGGGCAGGGTGGCTGCCATCCAGATCAAAAGTACAACCGGGATGATGAGCCGATCTGGGACAATGAACGGTACCAAGCCAGTCAAAGCATAAGCTGAGATCGCTAGCAAGCGTGAACCGCTGAACCATGGGACGATCTGGCGGCGCGTCTGTAGAAAACGGCCGATTGGGATGGCTAGAAATAATCCGGTAAATGCTGGCATGGCGGTCAGCAGACCAATTTGAAGATTTGTCGCTCCCGACCGAGTAAGAAAAATCGGCAGGAATTGGGCAGCCGCGTTGGCAAGCCCAATTCCGATCGCATCGATCTGAACATTAACAAAGTTTTTCCTTTGTTGTGGCAGAGAGTCTGAAGGCGCGAAAGTCCAGGGGAATTGTCTCACGATATACCTTATGGGCTCAGCACCTGGTTATGGCGTNCTGATATTCATCGGTTTATTTTCTTTAGCAAGCGCTGAAGACGGTGTTCCAATTCAGGTTGCAGTGTTTGGTATTCGATGCTTAATATTTCAGGTGAATTGAACAACTCGAGTGCGGCCTGCGTCCAAAGGCGCGCCGCTTGGTAATCTCGCATTCGATGCTCGTATAATTTTGCGAGTTCAATATAAGCGTAAATTTCATACCGTCCGGCCGCTTCAAGCCACATATCAATCGCCGTCGATAGGTTTTGGCGACGTTTTTCCAAGAGTGACCATCGCATCACAGCTTCTGTACGCGCNCGCTCGGGTATCTCGCAAGACAATCCGTGAGCGTAGCATTGCACGGCAACGTCGAGGTCACCNAATTCCTCGAACAGCTTACCGATGGCAATTAAATCAACTCCGTGCGATACTGTATCTGGATGTGGGTGTGAGAGGACGTTAGCGATGTGATTTAACAGAGCCGCCATCGAGAGGACGTCCATAGCGTTATGATAAAAGACATTCTTTAAAGGACGGGCATCCCCGCTGCGTAAATAATCAAAGTAAAGGGATGGAATTAACCAACCGGGAATGTCTTCAAGCGTCCGCCTTGCGCCCAGGATGTTTTCTTCGAGGGAGCCAAGCGTACGGCTGGGAAGGCGATCCCTCCAGAGACGGCGAGCTAACGGAAGTAAATCGATATGTACAGCAGAATTAAAGGGGGGAACTTCACCATTGGTGATGAAACGAGTGTTTAACAAGGGAATATCAAACGCTTTTCCGTTGAAAGTTACCAGACCTTCGAAGGTTCCAAGAAAACCTAAAAGGGCGGTTAAATGAGAAAGTTCTTCGATAGGGTCACGCATGAAGAACTGCGCCAGGTAAAAGCCATCGGATTGAAAACGCCCTACGCCGATTAAAAAGGTATAAGTACCCGATCCACCAGCCAACCCGGATGTCTCGGAGTCCAGAAAAACGATGGATTGGGGACTCATGTTTACCAGACGAGGATCGCCAATCCAGGTGGCTATGGTATGCAATGGTGCAGATAAATTTAGGGCAGTCTGTCCTTGAAGATGATCTTGGTGATAGAGGCTCTCCACAACAAAGGATTGGCCGTAAGGAGTCTCTAGGAAACGACCGTCCATTACCTGTTCAATCGGGTATTTCTCCCGTTCTTTCCNTGGCGGGATGTCTTTTATACCGATTTGTACGCCCAGAGATTTGAGTTTATCGGAAAGTGAAGGCATTCAGGAATCCTGCAGATTTTTGGTTTGGGACGNAAGATGAAAGACCAAGGGAAATTGATTATCAATCCTTGGTTGATATGAGCGGTAATTATAAGGCTAAACCATTTCAGTCAATAANCCCAGGGTCTCAATTTTCCCGCCGATCCCGTTCTCNCCTGCCGGGCCTACACAGGANGGACAGCCATCTAAGCACTCACAGGTTTTTATTAACTCATATGCGCGGGTTAACAGCTCATCATGAAGCTCATATAAGTGCTCGCTGAAGCCAATCCCCTCTGGAACTTTATCGTATACCACCACTGTTGGTCTCCCTTCGGCAAGAGGCGATTGAGGATCAGAATGGATCCCCAAATCGCGTGTGTCACACATCAAGTACAACGGTGCCAGATTTCCTAAGACAAAAGCTAGCCCTGCTAAACCACTACGCATTCGTACCGCACTCTCGACCCTATGATGGCAGGCTGGGCAGAGTGTGATTAGATTGATGAGCTGATTGGCTTCATATGGAGTCGAGAATACACGGAAGGGAATTTTATGATGAACGTCATGGGCTCGTCCTTGTTCTGCGATGCCACACACCTGGCACTGATACCCATCGCGAGTGCGGGCACGGTCACGTTGAACTGCCCATGTTGGCCCATACTGGTTAGGATCGTTTTTCCATAAGCCTTGGGCGCGTAACCGCTCGACAGTGTCGTCACTTAACGCCAGCCAGTATGCGGTAGTCTGGAGCTGGGTAGGTGGAAGACTAAGATCTCCCAATCCTAGTTGTTCATGAGTGAGCAATTTAACTTTCCGAAATCCGGTTACCTGAGTTGTAACCATGATCTCACCATGCTGTTTCATCCCTCCTTTTGTCTGGGATTGATCGTGTAGTTCCATGAGCTGCACCGAGGTATCGGTTCTTGGTTCGGTATAGTAATCTACCTCAGAAGGATGGAGATGTGCGATCTTTTGAGTAAGGTCTAAGTCATCCACCAAATATGTTTGCGCCTCATGGAGATAGATAGCCTGAGGATGGACCATCCATGCGGCACTGGCGAAGTCTACTTCGCCGATGGTTATCCAGTTATTCTCTTCGGGGATCTGGAGCAATATTCGTTCCGGCGATGCACTCCGCAAGGAGATGCTTTCAGAAGGGTAGTGATCGGCCATCCAAAAATACTTATTTCCAGAGTGATGGAGCACACCTTCGGAACATAAAAAGGTGAGAATCTGTTCGACCGTTTCACTTGCCACGCCTCCAAAGGATTCCCCCGTTCGGAAGGGTATCTCAAAAGTTGCACACCGCAGATGGGCTAGCAAGATCAACAAATTATCTGGGTTAATCAGAGCTTGTTCGGGCGATCGTTCAAAGAAGTATTCCGGATGGTGGGCGAGGAATTGATCGAGCGGGCTGGCTGACGTTACCAGAATCGACAACGAGGACGCATTACCGCGACCTGCCCGACCGGCTTGTTGCCATGTAGACGCGATTGTGCCGGGATAACCGACCAATACCGAAGCTGCCATTCCACCTATGTCGATTCCCAGTTCCAAGGCATTGGTTGCGACAACCGCGCGCACTCTTCCTTGCCTGAGGCCGCGTTCGATCTCGCGCCGTTGTCCCGGCAAGTAACCGCTCCGATATCCCCTCACAATCTCAATTTCCTTTTCATTCTTATGCACTCCACCTATCCTTTCTACTTTTGAAAGAGTGTTCTTGATCGGGGATAAAGATTGTTGTCTTAAGTATGTAAGGATTAGTTCAACCGTGCGGCGCGCTCTCCCGAAAACGATAGTTTGAACATCATACTTCAGCAGATCGTCCACCAGTCGTACGCTCTCCATCATCGAACTACGCCGGAGTCCGAGTTCGCGATCGACAATTGGCGGATTATAGATTAAGAAATGGCGCGGACCTCGGGCTGAGGCATCATCGTCAACGAGGAATACCGGTTCCTCAATAAGTCGTTCAGCGAGCTCGATTGGATTGGCGATCGTGGCTGAAGTCAGGATAAACTGCGGTTTAGCGCCGTAAAAAGTGGCAACCCGCTTTAACCGACGAATTACGTTTGAAACATGGGAACCGAACACACCGCGGTAGGTGTGCATCTCGTCGATCACTACAAATTGAAGATTCTTGAGAAACTTTACCCAAAGGGTATGGTGAGGTAATACAGCGGTATGAAGCATATCTGGATTGGTGATGATCAGTCTGGCGTTGGCTCGGATGGTTGGGCGGGCGTGGGAGGGAGTATCACCATCGTACACAGCCAGGGAAATTGGGGAAAGAGGATCAGGTCGTAGGATTGGTGAATTNTGATCCTTTTCCCCACGGTCATCAACATCGATCCCGGGAAAGATGTCCTTGATTCCTTCCACCTGATCTTGCGATAGNGCTTTANTNGGGAAAAGGTAGAGAGCTCTAGCGTCTGGTTGACTAAATAGGCGATTGATTACTGGCAGGTTGTAGCATAAAGTTTTGCCACTGGCTGTGCCTGTCACGACAACCACGTTATGGAAAGCCTGGACATGCTCCCAGGCAGTTGCTTGATGTGCGTATAGTTGAGTGAAGCCACGCGAGCGAAGAGCAGTGACAATTGCTGGGTGGATTTCTTCCGAGTAAGGGACAAAGCGCGCTGGTCGAGCAGGGAAAGACTGCCAGGCGACGATGTTCTCTGCAATGGTTGGCTCGGAACGCCAATGGCTCAAAAGGGACTGAATCGTCATGTCATTAAACAGTGAAGGGAATAACTCCGTTCCCAAAGTCTGCTATAATTTTCGACTTCTTGCTCCCAGCGGAGATCATTCCATTCTAACCCTGCCTGTATGACACGGCGGAAGGAATCCAGGCAAGGAATCCCTCCTTGTGGGAGGAGTAAACCAAGCCGTACCCGGCGCAACAATAAGTCATCCAAATGGATGACGCCCTCAGCCCGGGCAGCCCAGCGGAGTTCCGCCCATAAAACCGGGGAAGAGGCAATCGTTTGAAGTTCTCCGGTCGGAGCAGCGGCAATTAACTCGGGCGCGTCAGCTCCGTATCGACCAAGTAACCGGAGACGAGCCGCGCCACCTAATGGAGCTTCCCCAAGGATATCAGCTGGGGGAGTCTCGAGCACTGTGCAATGAGGGTTGAAGACCGGCCGACCAGGAAGCAACGTGCGGGCAGCGCGTAAGGTGTCGTGAGCCATTACCCGAAAGGTGGTCAGTTTGCCTCCGGTCACGGTTATTAGGCCATTTTCGTTCCACAAAACATGTTCGCGAGATTCTTTGGAGGGATCAGCTTTCCCAGTGTCGAGTACCGCCCGGATTCCTGAGAAAGTCCCTTGAACATCGTCAAGAGCCAGGTTCAAGCAAGGGAAGGCATAGTTGGCGACTGCTAACAAGTATTCCACCTCCGCCAGGCTGATTTTTGGATCGGTCAGTGCTTCGCAACCATGGTCGACATCGGTTGTGCCGATGATGGTCACCCCTTCCCAGGGGAAGGCAAAAACGGGTCGCCCATCGGTTGGATGCCAGAGACATACGGCCCGGTTTAAGGGGAGCTTCGATTCAGGAAAGATCAAATGACTGCCACGTAAATGCCGTAACCTTGGAGAAAGCTGGCCACCTCGAGGAATATTGTTCTTCAAAGCAAGCGTTCGAAGTTCATTTGCCCAGGCACCTGTGGCATTAATCACTACACGAGATCTGGCTTCTGCGGTTCTCCCCGCTGCTTCGGGTTCCAGATCTCTCAGCTGAACCCCGCAAACCTGGCCAGCTTGTGAAAAGATCATACCTTCTACGCGAGCGTAATTAAGCGCCAAGCCTCCCTGGCGGACAGCCTCTCGGATCACCCGCAGTACAAGGCGTGCGTCATCAGTTTCCGCGTCGAAATAGCGGTAGCCTCCTAGTAATTCCCGGTCGTTCAGTTGAGGACAGAGTTCTTGGATGCCGGGTGAATCGTAATAGCGATGACTCCATTTGAGCGCCAACATGTCGTAGACTGTCAACCCAACTCCAAACAGCCAGGCCGGCAGGCGGTCGGTTCGAAAATTAGCCATTAAGAAACCGAGGGGAATGACCAGCCCACGTCCCTCACGTAATAATCGCTCCCGTTCGCGCACAGAGATGAGCGTTAGCTTGACCTGGCCGTTCTTAAGATAGCGGAAACCTCCGTGCACTAACTTGGAAGAGCGGCTGGAAGTGCCGGAGGAGAAATCGTTCCCTTCAACTAACAAGGTCTTTAGTCCAGCCCGGGTTGCTTCCCTTAATATACCTGCGCCGGTTATGCCGCCTCCAATCACAATTAAGTCCCATTTTTGATCGAGCTGAGCCCATATTTCATCTCGCCAGCCTGGTTGCCACATACTACACCTCGATGGTTTTACGAATGACGAAGGACGGACGACGGATGTATCTAATTTTCATGCTTGTTCATTCGTCTTTCATCAGATTCAAACAATGCACCTGGGTTAAGAATCTCATGCGGATCACAAGTTATTCCAATCGATTTAAGGATGGCCAATCCCAGGCGACCTTTCTCTGATTCCAGGTATAGAAGGTGATCTCGACCGACTCCATGTTGGTGGCTGATGGTACCGCGTTGAGCGATAATCGCAAGGCTTGCAGCGCTTTTCATGACCTGCCAGCGATTGAGCGTTTCCTCGGGATCAGCCTGTCGGGGATAAAGATAGGTGACATAGATGCTCGCACCATCTCGGTAAATGTTCGAGACGTGTGAAAATACCAACACCTCCTCACCAAGTTTTACGCCGGCAGCTACGATCGCTTCCTTTACACGTAAAGCAGTGTCGGAAACAGAGCGCCAGGGCACAGCCGTTTCCAAGGTATCCAGTGCGTAGCCCTTTTCCCAGAGCGTATTCCGCAGGTAAGGAGTTAGAAACCTGGATTTGCGCCACTGCTCGCCGATCAACTTGCCCATTGGCAAGCCTTTGTAGCTGCGAGCGATGGCATGGGTAGCGCTGCGTAATCGGCGAATTGTCTCCATTTTCCCGGCCACACCAAACAATAATAAACATCGCCCTTTGCCGTAGCCTAACTTGGTCAATAGGCGGCTGCCCCGGCTCACTAGCTTTGGTCTGCCCGCCAATGCCAGGGTTGTTTCGGTTTCCACAGCATCACTCAATCGAACCATCGAGATCGGCAGATCTGCCTGAACGATTTCTTTTATCGCATTTAGTCCGCTTTCCATGTCGTGGAAGAACACAGCGAAGAATGCTTCTATCTCGGGATGTGGGCGGATGCGGATCGTGGCGCGTGTCAATACACCGAATCGTCCTTCTGAACCTAATATCACCTCCCGCAGGTCGGGTCCAGCTGCGCTAGCAGGGAAAACCGGTAATTCGAGGTGGGCGTCAGGCATCTCCACGTGGCCTCCAGCAAACAGGTCCTCGATTCGACCATAATAATAAGATTGTTGGCCGCTGGATCGGGTGGCGATCCAGCCTCCCAGGGTGGAGAATTCAAACGATTGGGGAAAATGTCCGAGAGTATAACCACGCCCCTGCAGCTGTGCTTCGAGGTCGGGACCGCGTACTCCCGCCTCAAAGGTCGCCAGGCGGCTGGTTTCGTCCAGATAAACCAAATGATTCAGGTTGGATAGGTCCAGGGTGAGGCAGGGGAAGTTTTCTACGGGCGGGTTAATATGCCCAACGACACTGGTGCCGCCGCCATATGGGATCACCCGCAGGCGGTTCTTCCGGGCGTAATTAAGGACAATGCGCACCTCCTGCTCCGTCCTTGGGTATGCGACTCCATCCGGAAATACCCCGATCCGGCCGGATCGTAAAGCTATCCAATCGGGAAGACTCTGTCCACGCGCATGGCGTAAGCGTTCTTCATTATCGATCGATACAAGAGGGTGAGGTGGCAGGCGCGAAACAGGTATATTGGCCAAGACATTCTCTTTAGGAATGTCCTGAGAACTTAATCCCGTTCCAACGTTAGCTTCTAGATAGATAGCAGCAGAGGGAGGGATAGGGTATTTGATTTCTTCTTCACCCCAACCATTCCAGCGTTTCATATAATTCTTTCCAGCGGTCCATCGACTCTAATCTCGAGAGAGGCCGCTAACAACTCTATTGGATGGACGGCTGGAATACCTGTCCCATGGGTGATCTGCCAGCGGCAGGTTTCACTGTCACATAT
>C687J35164_10000491_pt1 | contig 13853 bp, 10 predicted proteins | sample RifCSP13_3_FD_35164 | JGI IMG/M metagenome (IMG submission 35164)
CGCAGGATTGACATGTATATACAGTTTTAGTTTTAACCATAGCGGGATTAGTGTTATAATCCTGGCATCTTATACCAGCTATTCTTGTCTGAACTGATGGCACGCATGCTGTTGAGTTTTACAATTGACAATTATTCATTTTTATTATTATATATTTGACAGTTGCAGGACAGGAGGCTCGCAATAATTATGTCTATCGCCTTAACAACCGAAAATATCCTAATTGAATTTGGCAAGACTGTCAAGTCTATCGGATTCTATCCCGAAGGTCATCCTAACCTTGAAGGGGTCATTGAGAGGACATTTAACCTTATCAAAGAGACTATAAAAGAAAAAGGCAATATGAAATGGAGGGTAGAACGGACAGGCTTTCTGGAGGGTAAGACCCAGATAGGCCGCGGCCATAAATCTCTTGTGGGGCTGGCAAAGGACCTGTTTTTTAAAAGGATAAATGAGATTACATTTACTAATGATGCGACACTCAAGGAATGGAAAGATTTGCTTTCAATCCTGAAGATGGACACAATAAGCCTTAAGGACGCAGGGGGGATTGAAAAACTCATATTGGCAAAGGAAATCAAGGGCATTCAACTGAATGAGATGAAGTATGAAGATATCCGTAAAAAGGTAATTGAGCTGGAGGAGCAGAAAGAAAAGGAAGAGATAGGAAATGAGAAAATAGAAGAAGAAAAACCAGAGGAGAAGGCAGCGGATATCATCCATACCCTCGAGGAAGAACTCAAGGCTGTTGAAGAAAAAGAAGAGACACTGGAGACTCTGTTAGAAAAGCTGGAAAATGAGAAAAATGTATTGCCATACCAGGCTATTGCAGATAAAATATTAACCAGGATAAGACCTATTTATGATGTAAAAAACTGGGATGGGCTTTTCCCTGTCCTATCTGTATTCGCCAGCCATTCCAGTCTGGAAAGCACCCGCCATCCGGAACAGATAGATATTGCCTCTGAAAAATTGAGAAAACTGCTTACACCTGAGATTACAGGATATATGATTGCAAGGCTTTGCAACCGTCGCGAAGACAGGCGCAAAGAAATTCAGCAGATGCTTCTCCTGTTAGGCGAAGAGGCGATGAAACAGCTGCTTACAACGCTTATTGATACGGAAGCCGCATACATAAGACGTCAGATATTTAATGCACTTACCATGTTTGGCGAAATGGTGAGATTGGAGGCAGAAAGACGCCTTGATGATGAAAGATGGTTTGTAGTGAGACAGATGGTATCGCTCCTGGGAGAGATAGGGAATCTCCAATCCCTTGGCGCTATAAAAAAGACCTATGCGCATAAGGATATGCGTGTAAAAAAGGAGGTCCTGAAGGCCATTGGCAGGCTGCCATCAAATGAAAGCACGCTATTTCTTTTGGAAAAACTTAGCGAGGATAATACCACAATTAAGCTCCAGGCAATCATATCCCTGGGTGCGTTAAAGGATCAAACTGCAGTAGCTCAACTGGGAGGGCTGGCATTAAAGAGAGATTTTTTCAACAAAGACATAGAGGTCAGGAAAGAGGCTATAAGGGCAATAGGATTGATAGGCGGAGATGATGCAAAGGTTATCCTTATAAGGCTCTTAAAGAAACGGGTCTTCTGGGGTAAAAGACAGCATGACGAGATAAGGTCTGTTGCAGCCATTTCCCTCGGGAAAACCGGGGGGGAAGATGCCATGGAGACACTGCAGGAAGCCGCTAAGACATCAAAAGGTTTGCTTCATATTGCGTGCGAAAAGGGCATTGAGGAAAGGACGCATCACTGAAAGAATATTAACAAATGAGCAAGAAACCTAAATGCTATAGATAGGACAATATGGCTGATATAGAATTTGAAAAGACAGATAACATACTAAAAGGCGTCAATACGGCGCTAAAGGGCAAAAAACTTTATCCGGCCGGACATCCTGCAATTACCGCCCCGGTAACAAAGGCATTTCAGACGCTCTCTGAGGTTCTCAAGACAAACAATAAGATATTCATAGGNATGGTAAAGGATGTTATGGTATTTGAGGATAATCCAATCATGGATGCCGATAAAAATCTCGGTGAANTCTTACATACGCTGAANCAAAGGGAGATTGAGGGCATAATCTTTGAAAAAGGCCTTATGCAGAAGGAGTTTTTAAATTTCATNGATATCCTNTCAGGAGACGATNTCTTGAAGGGCAAGGAACTCCAGAATACACTNGCGGCTAAAAGCGTTATGCACATCAGCGTTAAGTCAATCTTAAAGCGGAACATATTGGAGGCATATAATGATGCAGTAANTGCTGTAAAAGAAACCATGCACGAGATACGTATGGGCAGGATACCCCAGAGCAAGGAGATAATAAGGGTAACCGACGAAATGACAGAACTTATCCTTACAAATAAAAGCGCCATGATGGGACTAACAATGATAAAGAACTATGACAATTACCTTTTTAACCATTCTNTAAATGTAAGCATACTTGCCATTGCCCTTGCACAGAATATGAACCACAANAAGTCAGACCTGCATATCATCGGCATCGCCGCTTTGCTGCATGATATAGGGAAGACAGGGGTCGCAGAGGANATTATAAGAAAACCCGGCAGCCTGAGCAATACAGAATGGGAAACAGTAAAACAACATCCTGTGCTCGGTTCGAGGATAATAGAAAGGATGGATGATATTGCAAAGCTTGTCGGGCGCCTCATATACGAACATCACATGCGATATGACCGCTCAGGCTATCCCTACACTGAGTCAGCACCGCACCAGTTCAGCATGCTGATAACCATCGCAGATGCATATGACGCCCTGACAACACTCCGGGTATACCAAAGGCCATATACCCCTGTTGAGGCAATAAAGGTGATGAGCAGCTTGTCTGGAAAACACTTTGACCCAAATGTGCTGAAGGCATTTACGACAACGATTGGGGCATATCCGATAGGGACAGTAGTGAGGCTTTCTACAAATGAGATAGGCATAGTAAAAGTGATAAACCCGGCCAATAGTTTGTGTCCTGTAACAAAAATAATATTTGGAGAAGACGGGAAGCAGCTCGCCAATCCCTACGAAATAGACCTGTCTGCCAAAACCAGCGGTCAGGTCACTATTGTAGATGCTATTGACCCCCTCACGAAGGGAATTGATATCGGGGAAATCTTTGAAGAAGAATCCAAGGCTATAACAGCAATGCAAGAGGTATAACAGATACAGGTTAGGGTTAGGGGTTAGGGGTTAGTTTGTAGGGTGGGCATTGCCCACCATTTGTTAAACAACATGGCTAACCCATGATAGAAGCATTCGGGGCGTGTTTCTACGTTTCTTCCTTTTTAACTGGGTTTACCCTTAAAATATTCTACAGTATGCTTTAATCCCTCTTCAAGAAACACATGAGGCGACCAGCCAAGCTTTTTTTTGGCCTTTTTAAAGTCAATTACACTTCTTTTCTGTTCTCCGCTTTTCGGAGGCCCATATATTTCTTCAGCCTTAACACCGCAGATACCCACGATCTGCCTGAACAGCTGCCTTACAGTAGTTTCCTTTCCAGCGCCTATATTGAAAATTCCGCCTCCATTATAAGATAGCGCCAGCACATTTGCCCTTGCCACATCGCCTACATATACAAAATCCCTTGTTTGCATACCATCACCGTTTATAACAGGCTGCTCACCACGGAGGAGCTTTTGGGCAAATATGGCCACTACCCCTGCCTCGCCATGCGGGTCCTGCCTCGGTCCATAAACATTGGCATATCTCAAGACAGTGGAGTTCAGGCCATATGTGTTTTTGTAAAAAAAGAGGTAATGCTCGCATGATAGCTTTGCTATGCCGTAGGGGCTAAGGGGATTTGTAGGGTGTGTTTCTTTTGCAGGGAATTCCTCCTGCTCCCCGTATATCGCGCCGCCTGTGGAGGCAAATATGAATCTTTTTACACCGTGTCTGATGCAATTCTGGAGAATATTTAATAATCCAATAATATTTGTCTTCGCATCAAACACAGGGTCTGCAACTGATTTCCTCACATCTATCTGCGCGGCATGGTGGTTTACAAGGTCAAACCTTCCTTCAGCAAAAACCTTGCCTACCTCCTCAGAACATATATCAAGCTTGTAAAACCTGGCCCTGGAATTAATATTTTTCTTTTTACCTGTGGAGAGGTCGTCAATAATTGACACATCATGACCCTCCTGCAGGTAGGCATCAACCAAATGGGAACCGATAAAACCCGCGCCGCCTGTTACAAGAATTCGCATCCTTATAATCTCCTTTTCATAGCCTTAAGCCCTCAGCCTTCAGCCTATCTTTTGCAGCCTGCCTTTAAAATATTCCACTGTCTCAGCCAAACCTTCACCTACACCAACTTTTGGCTGCCATTTAAGTTTCTTCTTTGCAAGGGTTATGTCCGGTCTCCTCTGCATGGGGTCATCCTGTGGAAGAGGCTTAAACACAATCTTTGATTTTGTGCCTGTAAATTCTTTTATCTTTTTTGCGAATTCGAGGATTGTATATTCGTCAGGATTTCCAAGATTNACAGGGCCTATAAATACATCCTGATTCATCATCCTTATCATACCTTCCACCAAATCCGATACATAGCAGAAGGAACGGGTCTGGGTGCCNTCACCNTAAACTGTAATAGGTTTTNCTTTCAGCGCCTGCACTATAAAATTGCTTACCACCCTGCCATCATTCAGNGCCATCCTNGGACCATAGGTATTGAATATCCTNACTATCCTTATATCCACCTTGTTCTGGCGGTGATAATCCATCATAAGGGTTTCAGCANCNCTCTTGCCTTCGTCATAACAGCTCCTTATCCCTATGCAGTTCACATTCCCCCAGTAATCTTCCTTCTGCGGGCTGACCTTCGGGTCGCCGTAAATCTCTGATGTGGATGCCTGTAAAATCCTTGCCCTCACCCTCTTTGCAAGGCCAAGCATGTTTATTGTCCCCATTACGCTTGTCTTGGTGGTCTTTACAGGATTATATTGATAATGCACAGGCGATGCAGGGCAGGCAAGATTATAAATTTGATCAACTTCAAGAAGGATAGGCTCTATAATGTCATGCCTTACAAGCTCAAACCTGTGATTATCCATGAGGTGAATGATATTATCCCTTGAGCCTGTAAAAAGGTTATCAAGGCACAAAACATCGTGCCCTTCGTTTAAAAGCCTCTCACAGAGATGGGAACCGATAAAACCAGAGCCGCCTGTTACTAAAATTCTTGCCATATACTATCCTTTCTATATCTCTCTTTATTTTGCATTTTGCACTTTACAATTTGCAATCTTCTACACCCTCCCTATCCCGTAGTATGTAAAACCCATGCCTCTCATTTCATCAGGGTCGTATATATTCCTGCCATCAAATATCACAGGGGCTTTCATGAGCTTTCTCATCTTTTCAAAATTGGGCCTTCTGAACTCATTCCATTCTGTAATGACCACAAGGGCATCAGTATCCTTTGCCGCCTCGTAGTTATCCTTAAGATACTCAACCCTGTTGCCAAATATCTTCACGGCCTCAGTCATTGCCTCAGGGTCGTACACCTTTATCCTTGCGCCTGCATCAAGCAATCTGTTTATTATTGTTATTGAAGGCGCCTCTCTCATATCATCGGTTTTTGGCTTAAACGAAAGCCCCCATATGCCTATGACCTTTCCTTCGAGGGGTCTTGAGTCTTGGGTCTGGAGTCTTGAGTCTGTTTTACTTACCTTTGCCCCTTGCCCCCCCTGCTTAGTGCTTGCAGGGACAGGCTTGCCCCTTGCCCCAAAGTATTTTAGTATCTTGTCAACTATCAGACCTTTCTGCCTTGAGTTTACCTCCTCCACGGACTTAAGTATCTTCATATCATAATCGTATTCGCCGGCAGTTGTTATAATTGCCTGCACATCCTTGGGGAAACATGAACCGCCGTAACCAACACCTGGGAATAAAAACTCAAAACCTATCCTTGAATCTGTGCCTATCCCCCTCCTCACATCATCTATGTCAGCGCCCACAAGCCCGCAGAGGTTCGCCATCTCATTTATAAATGATATCTTTGTAGCAAGCATTGCATTGGCAGCATATTTTGTCATCTCCGCACTGCGGACATCCATCACAATCAGACGATCTGTCTTACGCATAAATGGTGAATAAAGCTCCTTCATGATCTCCGCAGCATGTGCGCTATTGGTTCCAATAACCACACGGTCAGGCTTCGTAAAGTCATCAATGGCAGCACCTTCCTTAAGAAATTCAGGATTTGAAACCACATCAAAATTATAATCTTTGCCGCGCCTGCCAAGCTCCTCCTTTATTGCATCCTTAACTTTATCAGCGGTCCCTACCGGCACGGTGCTTTTGTTAACTATTATCCTATAGCCATCCATTGCCCTTGCTATTCCCCTTGCCGTATCCAGGACATGTTTCAAATCAGCAGAGCCGTCTTCGCCAGGCGGAGTTCCAACTGCAATAAAACAAATAAGTGACTCCTTGACTGCGTAAGAAATGTCCGTAGTAAACCTAAGCCTTCCTTCTTTCGTATTCCTTTTTACGAGCTCCTCTAAACCTGGCTCATAAATAGGTATCTCACCTTTTTCAAGCCTTTCTATCTTTTTTGCATCTATATCCACGCATATGACATCATTCCCGCTGTCGGCAAAACAAGTCCCGGCAACAAGGCCGACATAGCCCGTACCAATAACACAGATATTCACAAACAACCTCCCTTGATTAACTTGTGAAATTCAGTTTTAGACTTTTAGTTTAACGCAACACATTGGACTGCCCCTTTAGTTTAGACAAAATTTGTCCGGTTTTAGGGGTGCAGTCCTGGGCCGGCATACTGTCCCACACTACGTATTTCTTAAGTAAATCCCTGACTCGTCTGCCCCCCTCCGTAGAAGGCTGCCTTATTGCTATCTCAAACTCTGTTGCTATATTTTCTATTTCTTCCTTAGAATATTTCTCGCCACCTCTTGCTACGAAGATTTTTTTATGTTTGCTTGCAACTGTACCCTCATCTGCATTAAGCATTTCTTCAAAGAGTTTCTCCCCAGGCCTTAACCCGACAAACTCTATATTTACATCCTTGTATGGCTCTAATCCGTGAATTTTTATTAACTCCTCTGCCAAAGACACAATCTTTATAGGTTCCCCCATATCAAGGACAAGGACATCCCCGCCCTTCCCTATAACAGATGCCTGCAATACAAGAGATACTGCCTCAGGTATCGTCATAAAATATCTCTGCATATCCTTGTGTGTTACTGTTAATGGCCCACCGTACTTGAGTTGTTCCATAAAAAGAGGAAGGACACTCCCCCTGCTGCCAAGAACATTTCCAAATCTTACAGATATAAATTCCGTCTGACTTCTGACTTCTGACTTCTGGCTTCTGGCTTCATTAAACATCTTGCATACATACTCGGCCATTCTCTTAGTAGCGCCCATAATGCTGCTTGGTCTTATTGCCTTATCTGTAGATATTAGGATAAATCTTTCAACACCATGTTTAACAGCTGCATCAGCTAATTTGTGTGTTCCGAATATATTTACCTTAACAGCCTCTTCTGAATTATATTCCATCATAGGCACATGCTTATATGCTGCGGCGTGAAATAGAATATTAGGTCTAAACTCTTTAAAATTTCCTTCAATCCTCTCATCATCCAGAATATTTCCAACTATAAAATGTAATTTACCTGCTAAATAAGGGAATAGCCTCTTTGTATCAATTTCCATGTTATGCAATGCTGTCTCATCAATATCATAAAGTATAACTGCTTCAGGATTAAATCCGCACACCTGCTTTGTTATCTCAGAACCTATTGAACCACCAGCTCCTGTAATAAGAATCCTCTTGCCTTCCAAAAACTCCTTTATCTCTTTATAATCAATCTCAACTGTCTGCCTCCCTATCAGGTCTTCTATCTTTATATCCTCAAGATTTTTTAAATTTAAATAAGGCTTATGAAAGTCATAAATACGCGGGATGATTTTTATGGTTTTAACACCGCATTCCCTTGCGGTACTGTAGATTGTCCTTAAAAGTTTATAGTTTAAAGACGGGATCGCTATAATAACTGCCTCTATACTACCTTTTGAAATAACTTCTTTTAATGTATCTATTTTACCCAGCACCTTGACACCATGTATATATCTGCCAATCTTATTCACATCGTCATCAATAAATCCTACCGGATTAAATCCTGACGAATCAAATCGGCCCATGTCACGTATTATCATATCAGCTGTATTACCTGCTCCAATAATTAAGGTTCTCAATCCATTTCCCATCCTGTTTTTTCTCATAATGAGTTCCAGATACATTCTTTTAGATATCCTGAGTCCTGAAATCAATAAAAGTGTCATTACCCCATCTATCAAAAAGATACTCCTGGGAAAACCAGAGAAGGATGGTAATAATGACAGGGGGTATTGTTTGGGAACAAGGATTAAAACCATTAAGAGAGATTGAGAAACAATTACAGAGCTCACAATATTATAAAGGTCAGTCAGCCCCACATACCTCCATGCAATACGATAAAGTTTAAAGAAACCAAAGACTGATAATTTAATAATAATAAAAAATGGCAATGCCTCTAAGATTAATTGCCTTTTCTGATTATCCAATACAAAATCAAAACGGAGGAGAAAGGAGAGATAAAGAGAAGCAGCAATAATTAAGATGTCGGATAGGAAGAAAAAGAGGTGCCGCTTAAATAAATTAGGATGTAAAAGTCTTGAAATATATTGCCTAACCATTTTCAAGAATACCTCGCCTTAATGGTTTTAAGTATTTGACCCATTTATATGCAATTATAAATAACGCAGAGTATACCATTATAATAATAATCTGCCATAAAACACCTGTTTTATAAGCCCATATAGATAATAAGCCCGTTACAAGTTGGACAATTGAATAGAATACAGATACTTTCCAATGTGGCAAGCCCAGTTCGTTAGTCATGTATTGATACAGATGACTTCTATGTGCCTTCATTAAATTTTCACCACTCCTCCATCGCTGATAAATCGTCATTACAGCATCAGCATAAAAAGTACAGAGAAACATGATAAGACAAAGGAATATACTAATATCTGAAGACAGTTTTACCACAAATGAAGCAAAAATAAACCCTAAAAAAAGACTCCCTACATCTCCCATAAAAACTCTGGCATTCGGAAAATTAAGAGGAAGAAATCCAAGACATGCAGATAATAATACAAGACTTAAGAAAGTAATACTTTTCTCATCTGCAATATAAAATGAGAAAGTTGCTATTAACCCAAACCCTGCAACGCCGGTCAAACCAGCAATACCATTAATTCCATCCATAAAATTATAGAAGTTAGCAGTACCAGAAATAAATATGACAAAAAATAGAAAGAAAAGAAGGTTTATAAGAAGTGCTGGGGGATGAGCAAAAAAAGAAATATTTGCATATACCACAACTATGGTTGCTGACAAGATTAATTGAAACAGCAAACGAAGTTTGGAGGATATTTCATACCGGTCATCTATCAATCCAAGCAATCCAACACAACCTGCTGCATATATTAAAAGTCTATAATCCCGCTCTACCAGTAAGAAACCGATGATAAGAAACGATAACCATATCCCGGCACCGCCTCCTCTCGGCACGGCGATTAAGTGAGAACTGCGTTCATTTGGATTATCAATCAGACCAAGACTCTTGCCCAGACTTGAAATTAAAAAAGCAGCAAATAAACTTATAAAAAAAGAGAGAGAACTTGTCAGAAGATAATTCATAAAACACGAGATTTATATCCTTTTACAGTTTCCAATATTCCCTCTTCCACAGTAAAAGGAGGTATCCAATTAAGGGTCCTTCTGATTTTAGTGCTGTCAATCTGTAAGGAATTTACCAATCGTTCAATCTCAGCGCTTTTGCCTGCAACCTTTCCTATCATCTTCAAAAGAGACACCGGGCATGGAAATAATCTCGCCTTTTTACCCATTGCACGGGCTATCATTCTAATTAACTCAGGGGTAGAAACATCCTGCCCATCGTTCACTAAAAATGTCTGATTAGCAATAACAGGATGCTCAATGCACCTTACTATTGCGTCAACAAGATTGCCTATATAAATCATGCTTCTCTTATTATTTACCAGCGACAGAGGCAAAGGAGTATTTTTGTTAACCATATCAAGCAATCGTAAAAAATTAGCTTTGACTCCGGGGCCGTAAACAAGCGGCGGACGCAGTATCACCACCTCTAATCCGACAGAATCTGAAATATTATGCAATGCCTGCTCTGCCTCCCATTTGGAAGTGGAGTAATCATCATGAGGGTTTGGAGTATCTCTTTCAGTAAATTGATGTTTTTCTGTTCCTTCGCCATTCACCTTAACAGTACTTAAGAAAATAAAGCGTTTCACACCCGCATCTGCTGCCATCCGTGCCAATAGAGATGTTCCCTCAGCATTTACCTTTCTGAATACCGTAAACGTGTCCCCAGATGTTTCTTTCATAATGTGTACACGTGCTGCGAGGTGAATAATACAATCTATCCCTTTTAAAGCCATACTCCAGTTTGTTTCCTGACTAATATCATCTATAAAAACAAAATCAGCATTATTGCTGGATTTTAGAGAATGTACACCCGATGGAAGATGTCTTATTGCTCCCCTCACGAAGTAGCCGGCCTTTAATAATGTTTCACATAACCTCTGACCTATAAAACCATTAGCACCGGTAACAAGTATCTTCATTTTCGTCAACATTGAAATAACAAAAATTATCGCCTGAACTATCTTTCTATTTCCCCGCTCTAATATCTATCCCTCTTACTGCACTGTTCATCCCAGGCGGGAAATCAGCGAGAGACTCTATTTTTTCCAAATAATCCTTGAACCATTCAATATTCGTTTGATATCCCTCCTCAAAACCTATTAATGGTTCGTAGCCTATTAATCGCTGTGCCTTGTCTATAGATGCCAGAAGTCTCGGCTTTGTATCCCACTTGCGACGCTCTCTAAATATTATTTCCGCTTTGTTTCCAGTCGCATTATTTACCCTTTTTGCCAAATCTCTAATAGAGACCTCTTTCCCTGATGCGAGGTTAAAGTTCTCCCCTATCGCATTCTCATAGTATCCGGCTTTTATAAGACCTTGCACAAGATCAAGCACATAGGTAAAATCCCTTGTCTCCTCTCCAGTGCCTGTAATAGGCAGCCCTATGCCATGCATCGCCCAGTAAATAAAGTTTGGTATCACATTCCGGTACTGCCCCGGAACTTCTCCTGGCCCATAAGAATTAAAAAATCGGCAATTGACTATAGGTAATCCATAGTGATGATTATAGAAATTACAGTACATCTCTCCTGTCATCTTATTGATCTGATACGGCGTGGTAAGGTGCATAGATATAAACTCTTCCTTTAACGGAAGCTCAGGATATGAACCATAAATTGCACAACCGCTTGAGGCATAGATAAATTTATCTATCTTTGAAATTTTTGAGTATTCCAACAATTTTATTTGACCAATCACATCCACCTCAGCCGATGTTTCCGGATAATCCACTGAATTCTGGTTCGCAAAGAAAGCCGCCAGATGGAAGACAATACTTGGTTCTTCTTTAAAAACTCTCTTTAAATCCACATCACTTCGCACATCACCAAGCACAAACATTATATTCGGCAGTGGAGTCACATTCCACGGGTCTTTCTCTTTTATAGAGGAAAGGTTATCCAGAACCAGTATCTTTCCATTATTGCCGACAAGACTCGAAAGCACTATTATGAGATTGCTTCCTATTGCTCCTGCTCCACCTGTCACAAGAATTGTCCTTCCCGCATAGTAATCGGAAATCTCTCGTGCAAGACTCATCCTATTCATGTATTCATCTGCAAGGTTTATACGTCTCTCATAATTCCTCATTTAAACCTCCGTCACATACTTGATAAAAGTATTTCCACAATCCGTTTGGCTGCTTTTCCATCCCCATAAGGATTAATAGCTCTTGCCATTTCATTATAAGCAGCCTTATCATATAACAATCGTTCTGTTTCCATTATAATTCTATCGATATGCGGACCTACGAGTCTGGCAGTGCCTGCCTCAATCCCCTCAGGTCGCTCTGTCTCGGTACGCATCACAAGAACAGGTTTGCCCAGAGAAGGAGCTTCCTCCTGTATACCTCCTGAATCGGTCAAAATAATTGAAGCGGCATTCATCAAATGCGCCATTGAGTCATATTCTACCGGCTCTATCAATAATATCCTATCCAACCCTCCTAAAATCCGGTTTGCGGGCTCCTGAATATTGGGATTCAGATGTACAGGATAAACAATAACAATGTCCTGATTTCTCTCTGCCAATTGCTTAATGGCCTGACATATACATTCAAACCTTTCACCGAAGTTCTCACGCCTGTGAGCAGTAAGAAGAATCATTTTCCGCTTCCGCTCATTAACATTATCACTAATTCCAACCCTGTCCAGAATCTTTTTTGCAACCATGGGAACAGGTTCCTTTAAAATCATATGCAGCGCATCAATTACAGTGTTTCCGGTTACATAAATTCGTTCCCCTGAAATGCCTTCTCCAAGCAATGCTTCTTTCGCCTTTTCGGTAGGGGCAAAATGATAATTGCCTAATATGCTTGTTAGCCTTCTGTTCATTTCTTCCGGAAAAGGCGAGCATATATCATTTGAACGCAATCCTGCCTCTACATGTCCCACCGGTATTTTATTGTAAAATGCTGCTAATGCGGCAGCCATCACCGTTGTTGTATCCCCCTGAATCAGGACTATATCGGGTTGTTCCTTTTTTAGAACTCTGTCAACGCCGTCAACAACTCTGCCCGTCAGTTCTGATAAGGTCTGGTTCGGTTTCATTAAATCAAGGTCAATATCAGGAATAATAGCAAAAAGTCCCAATGCCTGATCAAGCATCTGCCTGTGCTGGGCTGTAACACAAACTATTATTTGCACTCGAGGATATTTTTTTAATTCAAGGATTACAGGAGCCAGCTTAATAGCTTCCGGTCTCGTGCCGAATACAAAGAGAACCTTTTTCATAATGCCATATACCTTCAGGTCACCCTTAAAAAATTTCCTCTAAACGGTTTATACAGGCATTTCTCTCAAAATTTTCCTTCACGTAGCCGAAACCATTCTCTCCGTATTCTTTCAGCCTACTCCACTCATTATAAATCTTAATCACTGTTTCAACTGTTTTCTCAACATCGTCTGAAATCTCTGAATAGCCGCATTGTGCATTTCGTATAATTTGATGTCCATCGCTCTCTTTGTTAAGAAATGCCGCTACAGGCACAGATGCAGCCATATAGCCCAAAATCTTTCCGGGTACAACAGGCGTCCTGTTCATACTGGATAGGCACGCTAATCCCACATCTGCATCTTTTACCAATTCCGGATATTCGTCCTTTGAGACAAAAGGTTTAAAGATTACATTTTTCAGTTTAAGGTCATCAGCCATCTTCTCTAACCTTTCCTTCTCCATACCGTCCCCTACTATAAGAAAGCAAATGTCCTTTACATCCTTAATCTTTTCGGCTGCCTTTATTATCAGATCAAGACCTTGCGATGGACCTATAACACCTGCGAATAAAAAGATGAATTTATCCTCAATGTTGAACATCTTTCTGAACCGTCCTGTTTTCAGCGCTTTGGAATAGGGTTCGATATCTATCCAGTTATGGATAACTTTTATCCTATCCTGCGGTACCCTATTGCGGGTAGCGAGAAAAGATTTGTTGTTCTCCGAATGGACTGTAATAAAATCCGCATTCCTGTATGCATATGCCTCTATGCGTTTAAATAGTTTTATCAGAAGCCTATTCTTAAGAATTCCAAGGTCAATAGCATTTTGGGGAAACAGATCTT
>C687J35164_10000495_pt1 | contig 13823 bp, 18 predicted proteins | sample RifCSP13_3_FD_35164 | JGI IMG/M metagenome (IMG submission 35164)
CTTCGCATTGGCTCTGTACAGGCTCCGTGAGGAATCTCAATGAGATTGCTTCATCCCCTTCGACTTGCTCAGGGCTCCTCGTAATGACCGAAGGAGTTGTCTGTTTTAAGGCTGATACCCTGCAGCTTGCCGAATGTTCTTCATTTGCAAATTGCGAGTTNTACTCGATCTGACGAAGAGCCAGGATAATTTTAGTAAACGCTGCCTGTGTAGCCGGCAATATACCGCCAAATAGGCCTATAAATAGCGACAGAATAATTCCTGTTAGCAGAATTTTAGGTGTTAAACGAAATGCAAAAACAACTTCGGAGAAGGTAGTAAAATTGGTTGTGCCGGTCACTCCTGAAAGTGCCAATTCGACAGTAAGTATCCCTAATAGACATCCGAGAAGGCCTCCTAATAGGGCCAGACAAAGTGCCTCAACGATAAACGAGGTTAAGATAGCCAAGCGTGAAAAGCCAAGGACGCGCAGCATGGCAATTTCCTTTGTGCGAGTAGAAACAGCAGCGTACATCGTATTCATAGCGCCGAAACCCGCTCCGATGGCCATTATGACTCCTATGAAAATTCCGAAGAACTTAATGGGGGCAGCGGTTGAAGTCTGTTCGTCATAGTAGACACGTTCTACCTTCCCTTCGAGAGCGAGACGGGGATCGCCGGCTAGGGCTGCGATAAACTGATCTCGAGAAGCCTTATCTGTTGTTCGAACAAGAACCGATGAGTAACTCGGTCTCTTGAAGCTATTCATGGCCCCTTCCACATCTGTCCAGATTTCACTGTCAGGCGCAGTTCCACCGGCGTCAAAGATTCCAACTACCTTCCATTTGTAAACACCAAAGTGAATGGTGTCTCCTAGACGACAATTTTTGAAACGTTCCGAGATACTCCTAGACACTATGACCTCTGAGAGACCTGGGCTGAACATACGTCCTTCAATCAGTTTGAATTGCGGTCTTAGAAGTGGACTCTTTTCTGAAATTCCCCTGAGCGTTACGTTCGAGGCACCCCCGTCAATCTTTTTCAAGTTGAGCATAACGACTAGTTCTGAAGAGGCTAGGGGGTTTCCATCTATATCTTTCTCAATCCCAGGGAGAGTGAGGATAAGAGGAACCTGGTTACGGGAAATGCCTGATTGAACCTCCGATTGAGAATTTTGGCGAAGAACTAAAACGTTTCTTGTCGAGCCGGATGCCTTGAAGACACGAGCTAAGCCCTCAGAAAGTGACATGACGGATAGGAAGACCGCTACTACAAGGCCAATGCCCAAAACAGTCAAGCCCGTTGTGATTTTACGAACAAAGAGATTCCGGACGTTGTATTTGAGAGGGATAGCCATTTTATTAGCCTATGTGTCTAAGTCCTTCTGTGATGGGGCGCATACTAGCTTGAATTGCTGGAACAAGTCCTGAGAAAAGACCGACGAAAATTGTAATTACTAAACCAAGCAAGAGCACTTCGGGAAAAAGGGTCATGGCGGTTGCAAAGCCAGAAAGAGGGGTGTTGATCAAACTAGCCTTGAGTGGTCTAAAGCCTACAACAAATAGCCCTAAGCCGAGGATGCCTCCAAAAAGCGCCAGCATAAGGCTTTCCCCCAGGGTCAGCATCAGAATCGTAACCCGACTGAAGCCCAACGTGCGTAGCAAAGCAATCTCTCTAATACGTTCACGGGCCGAGAGTGCCATGGTGTTTGCAGCGATCAAAAGGATGACAAAGACAACGATGGTTCCTAAGGATGTGATTAAGAGCTTTACATTGCCAAGCATGGAAACAAAGCCCATCTGGAAGGCCTTCTCAGTCTCGGTTTTGGTCGGGTAAGGAGAGTTCTCAAACATCTGGTCAATTTCGTCACTCAGTCTGGTGGCTGCTGCTCCATCCCTGCACTTTGTCCAGATTGTCCCGACCTTCCCCTGGAAGCTTGGAAGCGCTTCTTCCAGATATTCCCTGTTAAAAAAGAGTGCATCCGAATCTCCATCGGGTAATTGGTAGACCGCCCTAATGGTAAGCTGGAGAGTAACAGGATAGATATCCCCAATTAGAACAATCTGATCGCCTATTCTCCAGCCAAATTTCTTCATCAGGTCTTCTCCTACAAGAGAGCCAGCCCGATCGTTAAACCAATCAGTAGCAGAGCCTTGAGTAATAGTAGCATCATCAAAGACCTGCACTAGGGTCTCAGGTTCCACAGCAAAACGAGCGAAAAAATTCCTAGCACTGTTGTCAATGTATTTGCCACCAAACCAATTAAATTTGGTTACTGCAAACGCACCATCTAATTGCTGAATCTTTTCTGCATAGCTCATGGGCAAAGGGCTTGCAAGTCCCACTTTGTGCCGTGTTACTATACGAAACATACCACGGGTCTCTGCCGGATCAGGCCTGTCGAGTAGGCGAAGAAAGGTGCCCATTAGACAGATAACTAAAAGGGGAAGAATAATGGAGCCAATCGTCAAAATCGCCCGCGCTTTCTTACGAAATACGTTCTTTAATATGAGTGGGAGTAATTTCATTTCGGCCTAGCCTCTACGAAAACACTGGCTGCCTCGGCAAATCTGGCCGAATCGAGGCTTTCCGTAGGGATGTCTTCTTTTAAGATCCCCTTTTCCAAACGGACTAGCCGACTGGCTCGTGCTGCGGCCTTTGGATCGTGTGTCACTATGATGATCGTCTTCTTAAATTCACTGTTTAAACGTTCCAAAAGAATGAGCACCTCCTCGGCACTCTTGGCATCCAGATCACCGGTTGGCTCGTCAGCCATGAGGAGGGTGGGATCCGTCACAATCGCTCGGGCAATAGCAACCCGCTGTTCCTGGCCACCAGAAAGCTGACGTGGGTAGTGAGACATACGATCTGCCAATCCCACAATAGACAGTGCTATCTCCACATGTTTTCGTCGCTCCGACTTTCCAAGTGGAGTAAGTAATAGGGGAAGCTCTACATTCTCAAAGGCGGTTAGAACAGGAATCAAGTTGTATGTCTGAAAAATGAACCCGATGTGTCGACTGCGCCACTCGGCAAGTTTGTCCTCGCTCAGAGCGGAGATTTCATCTTTTCCAACAAATATATACCCTGAATTAGGGCGGTCAATCCCGGCAATCAGATTAAGGAGTGTGGTTTTACCTGAACCGGATGGTCCCATAAGCGCTACGAACTCTCCTTCGTGTACCGTGAAGTTGAGGCTGTTTAAAACTGTAAGCTCCTCAGCGCCACGGTGATACTTCTTAACAATATTTTCAACTATAATGAGTGGGTTAGTCATTGAAATCTCCTACTCGCTTTTCCTCCTAATATTTTGTCCATCCTTTAAATGAATAGTGTCGACCTCAACGACGAGTTCCTCTCCTCCTATGAGTCCCTCTTTCACCTCTACCTGGGAGCCAATTGTATAACCAAGTGCAACCGGTCGAAACTGCGCCGTATCCTGCTCAACAAGGAAAACCCCCTTTTTTCCATTGTTTTCAACAACTGAAGACAAGGGAATCATTACTTTTTGTTTCCCGTCTGTATCTAGAAGACCTTCTGAGTTCTGGAAATTGACCCGACACGACATTTCAGGGAGAACCCTTTCGTCCTTGGTGAGAAGCTCCACCTTTACCTTGATTGATCCTTTTTGTCGGTCAGCGGTAGGTACAATCTGGCGAAGCCGCGCGTTATATAGGTAATCCGGATAGGCATCAAGTATTACCTCAGCCGGCATACCAAGGCTTAGCTTTCCTAAGTTTTGCTCGTTGATATCCGCTTCCATCTCGAGAGAGTTGAGGTCAACGATAACCGCAAAGGTGGCTCCAGCGGAGCCAGCACCCCCAAAGCCTTGTGGGGTCACAGTCTCTCCCAAAAAAGCCTTTTTGACTGTTACAACCCCATCAATTGGAGCATAGATTTCCGTATTACGGATTTGTTCCTCAATGTTTTTAAGCTGAGCCTCAAAAACTTCAACCTCTGTCTCAGCATTGTCTAGGGTTTGCTCAGTAGTTATACCTTTGGTAAAAAGCGACTTCTGCCTCGCTAATTCCCTCCGAGCATTCTCTAGATTGGCGAGAGCCTTTGTTTTCTCTGCCTGAAGCTCTTCGTTTTCCAGTCGAGCTACAAGTTCTCCTTTTCTAACTCTCTGGCCCTCCTCAAGATTAATCCAAGCTATGCGTCCGACTGATTTAGGGGAAATTTCAGCCTTGCTTCTGGCTACTATGTAGCCAGAAGCAGTAAGTACTGTTGCTGCTTGAGAATGGGACACAACAATCGCCCTAGCTGTTGAGACTTCTGGGGTTAGAAGAGAGAAGGGACCTATAGTGAAAAGGATCACTAAACATAGTGGAATTCCAAAAATTAACCCCCAGATCAAAGGGCGAAAATAACGCTTTCGGGATGGGGGCCTATCCCGTTCAATTCTAAGTGAAGACAAATCTATGCTTTCTTGTGGAGAGTCGTTAATCATATATAAATAATGAGAGGATTATATTCAGGTGTTTCAAATTGCTGAATTATTAACAAGAGGTATTAATTAGCCATCTAAAGCAAGTATAAGTATACCTAAAAATGAGTTCGTTACATCATTCTATGCATATTTGGTTTTTAAACTTGCTAATTATATATAGCTTGCTATAGGGTTTCTATCGTCATTGTAATGATGTTTCCGTGTTGTCATTGCGAACAGATTGAATCAATCTCGTCTTTAGATTGCTTCGTCACGGAGTTTATCCTGAGTCCTTCGGCTTCGCTCAGGGTAAACTCCGCCGAAGGGCTCCTCGCAATGACAGAAGCGAATGTCCGTTTGTATGCTGATACCCTGCAGTTTGCTGCAGGGTTTTTCATTTTAAAGGATATTTGTTATCTCCGTAAATTTAGTAACTTCGTAGTCGGGACTAGTGATTTCATGCCTATTTTTCTCATTACCTTTATTAACCCAAATAGCGTCCATTCCAACATTCTTTGATCCTATAACATCGGCTTCAAAATTATCTCCAACAAATATTGCTTCATTGGGTTTTATTTTTAGATAAATAAAAGCCTCTAGAAAAATATCAGGGTTCGGTTTTCTAATCCCCACCTCTATTGAGATGAGAATCTTTTCAAACAAATTTCTTATACCAAATTTATCTAGGATCTTGTAAGCAGTTGGAGCATGATCAAGATTTGAGATTAATGCCAGCCTATATCTATTTCTTAGCATGTTAAGGGTGTTTCTGTTCTCTTCAGGAAATTCCATAGCACCTGCAATCTTTCCCATGTGACATAGAACCATTTCCTCAACTAGTCTGTTTGAATCTGCGTTTGTGTTAATGTTCAATTTATCTAGCATCAACTTGAATCTTTCTTTGTTGTGAAATTCTAAATTTTCTTTTTTTTTCATTTCTTCAAACTCTTCATAGCTTTTCAGAAAGGCAGAGTAAAAATCGTCAAAAGTAACGTGCTCATAATATTTCTTAAATAACTTATAAACGGCTGCGCTAGTTGAATTAATCTGAGAGCCGTTAAGTTCTGCTTCCGGTAGTAGTGAGCGGTTGAAGTTAACAATAGTGTCAAAGAGGTCAAATATTATAACTTTATAAGTTTGCATTATTTATAGTTATAATCTCTGTATTAACTGAGGTCAAGAAATCGAATTTTTAGTTCATAGATCCCTTATAAGAAAACCTAATTACATCTTAGAGTTGCATTTACAATCAGGGTCATAATGCTATAATAAAAACAAAATATATAAATGGGGTATTCATATGTTTGGACCTTACCCACTCGCATCGCCTCCGATAAGGAAGCATGTGCTTCCAAAGCCAGGCGCTTATGTGTTATTTACGGATAAAAATGAGGCTGTTTACTGTGGGAGATCTGATACGGATTTAAACACAAGGATACAGCAACACCTAACGAGTAATGAAACCAATGAATGTATTAAAGCAAAAAACCCCACTAAATTCTTTTATCAAAATGCCCCAGGTTCAAAAGAGGCATACGAACTTGAATGTAATAATTTTCACAAATATAACCCGCCTTGTAACGATAAACATCCGGAAAAGAATGACGCTACTTGGATTTGTCCAGTGTGTAAATCATAGAGAGAATTAATAAAAACATTCAATAGAAAAATTATTAGCATTTCTAAAAGGGGTAGGGACAGTGCCTAAGCCTAGTTTTGTTAAGGTAGCAACAGTTAGCGAAATCCCTTCCGGGCATGGGAAATTAGTTATGGGCCCTTTCGAAAAGCCTATTGCGCTTTTCAATGTAAATGGTGAATTCTATGCGATTAACTATATTTGCCCACATATGGGGGGGCCTCTTGGAGAAGGTAAACTAGCTGGTTATGTAGTATCCTGTCCGTGGCACGGCTGGACATTTGATGTGAGAACTGGGCTTCCTGATCATCCGGGTGGACATTCGGTTTCTGCTTATGAGGTAAAGGTTGAGGGAAATGACGTTTTTGTAGGATGGTTGAAAAGAGTAAAAGACTAGATCAACTTCTAGGATCATCTATCTGCTTTTACCACCCTATCCAAAACTACATCAATGATTTTAGGATGTATCCCTAGGGGCTCCGTTATTGTGTAAGTAATGTGGGGATGTTTTCTAGCGGCTTCTTTAACCATATTAGGGATATCCTCTTTAGAATGCATTCCGGGGGAAAGGAAATATGGATGAACTATAATCTCTTCCGCTCCCTCAGCAACTGAAGCATTAAAAGCCTCTGAAATTGTGGGTTTAGCAAGCTCCATATGCGCATGCTTAACTATGTCAATTTCTCCTTTGCAGCTTTGTCTTACCATGTTAGCAATTTCTATGAGCATATCATTAGCTTCTTTAAATGAGCTTCCATGATCAACAATAATTAAGGCTCTTTTTTTTCTGTACATTTTTTCGGTAGACATTATGTTTAGTAATAGTTAGGAATATAACTACGCCTTATTTTTCCTTAACAGATTGAAATATTTAGCATTATAAAGTGAGAGTCATTACTATGCTTAGTGTAACTGGTTTAATGAGATGCAGGACTTATCAGGGCATTTAATCTGATTGTCTCAAGGAGTATATCGGCAGCTTGGTAGAATTCTTCTAATGCAAGATATTCGTTTACAGTATGAATTTCTTTCATTCCAGTTCCTAGGTTTACACATTCAATCCCCTTTTTATTAAAGTAATTTGCATCACAACCGCCTCCGCTAGCACGAGTCTTTAGATTAATCCCAAGGTTTTTAACGGCTTGATTGATAAGTTTAACAACTTTTGATTCATTTGAGACATCCATCTTTTCGTAACTTCTATCTATTGTTTCTTCAACCTTTGCAATGTATGTTCTTCCTTCTAAGGTAATTTCATAACGTGCCACAGCATCATGGAAACATTTTCTCATGTGTTCTATCTGTGCGCGAAGTTTTTCCTCACTGTGGCTCCTTGCTTCTCCTTTGATGTGAGCATAGTTAGGAACGATATTTATTGCAAGGCCGCCTTCTATTATGCCGATGTTTGCAGTTGTCTCAGCGTCAATTCTTCCGAGCTTCATATTGGCAATGGCCTCGCTTGCTATTTTAATTGCATTCATACCTCTTTCGGGACATACACCTGCATGTGCTTCTAGCCCATGTACTATAAATTCAAGTTTCTCAGCTGAGGGACATTTTGTTACGAGTGAAGCGGGGGAACTGCTTGGAGAACCACTGTCTAATACAATTCCATCTTTTGATCTCAAATTAGATATATCAATATGCTTAGCTCCAAGAAGGCCTATTTCTTCACAGATGGTAAAGGCAATTTCTATATCACCGTGAGGGGTATTTTTTTCTTTTAGCGTTCTAAGAACCTCGACAATTATTGCTAAGCCGCTTTTATCGTCACTGCCAAGAATGGTAGTGCCATCACTTTTTATTATTCCATCTTTTATCTGTGGCTTAATTCCTTCGCCGGGTTCTACCGTGTCCATATGTGCTGACAGTAAAATAGGGTTAGAATCAGGTTCATTACCCCTTATCTTTGCAATAAGGTTCCCGATGTTTCCTTGAACAATTTTGCCCGCATCGTCAAAAAAACATTTTGCCCCGATCTCCTCTATATCTTTCCTGAGTTTAAGACCAACTTCTCTTTCTCTACGAGATAGGCTGTCTATCTTGATCAAATCCATTACATATTCAGTCATTCTCTGCTTCTCAATCATGGGGAATTCTCCATGGTATTAACACGTTTTAATTATTATAAACAATTAAGGGTCTATTTGCTATTACTGCAATCCAAATCGATGAGTCTATATTGGGTTTGGATACAAGTCTAAATACTTCTAGCTTAAGGTCGCTAGAAGATATTGAACAGAACTATATCCTTAGTATTTTAGAAGAGACGAATTGAATAATTGATAGGGTAAAGGAGGTGATGCCTCAATTCTGGGTATAAATCCAAGTTTGTTTCGATCTCTAATAAAGAAACTTGGTATCAGGAAAAAATAAAAATGTTTATTCGCTTTCTAAAGCAAATAACTCTCTATTTGAGAGGTAATGAAAAAGAGGGTTTTAGATGATACTAAAACCCTCTTAATATTGTTAGTCAAACTATAGCTTACTGTACATAAAGAATCCAAGCTCCCTGATTCCCTGTAACCTTTCCACTTAGCGTTACATTTGTTCTCTGAGGGCTCTTTTCTATGCTACTAATTGCGTCCTCAGAACCACTTAATATATAAACCTGTCCGCTCGCAGTAGTTACAACATGCGCATGCGGCACAGCCTCGTTACAAGGTCCAGTTCCAACCATCGGAGTAACGTTTCCTTTCTCATAACTAGGAAGCAAGCAAACAATGTTACCTGTTACGGTTTGTTCTGTGCCCTTCTGGACATCTGTTGGTGTTGCATAGATGACCCAAGCCCTCTGACTACCACTAACTTGTCCGCTAACCTTTTTCTTAGGGGTTTTTGCCATCATTTTCATTTGTTCTTCAGTTCCAGAAACAGAGTATAACTTGCCATCTTTTCCTACAAGGACGAATGCCCCTTTACACTCAGTAAATTGCTCCTTAGCAACGGTATTACCTTTCTCATCTACCTCAACGCAAATAACATTGCCCTCCATATCCTGCATTTGTGCAACGCCGGAACCAGCTAGTAAAAGTACGAACGAAAAAACGACCATAAGAGATAAAGCTACGGTCTTTACATTCTTCATTTTATTTACCTCCTCCTTGGTTTTAAATCAAATTTNGTCTTTTATTATACCAAAGAAAAAAAACCTATGCAATATTAATTANCTCACAAATAATACAATACCTATTCATAAGCTCTCTTCTTTTAGGCGATGGTCAGATGTGAAGTATCTATTAAATCTAATGTTTGTAAGGAGATATGACGAAATAGCTACAGAAAGAGCTATCATATACATGATAATGATTTGGTACTTAACAGCTATTAACGGTGAAGTTCCAGACAGTATTTGACCCGTCATCATACCAGGAAGAGCAACAATACCTACAACCATCATAGAATTAATAGTTGGAATCATTGCCGCCCTCATAGCAGCTCTTATAGAGGCTCCTGCAGCTTGTCTTGCCGTCGCTCCGAGTGCCAAATAGGCCTCAATCTCCATTTTCCTAGATTTTATCTCTGAATCAATCCTATCGATTGCCAGTGTTGACCCATTCATGCTGTTACCTATTACCATTCCTGCAAGTGGTATTAGATAATGTGGTTCATACCAGGGTTTAATTTGAAGAAGTATTTGAGTAACAACAAAAACAGTGATTCCAGAACCTGCAGTCATTGCGAACCCGACAATAAATGGAAGTTCTATTGTTCTTTTTTTCTGCCTTTGTGTCACAGTTAGAGATGCTATTATTATCATAATAAGAATTATGAATATAATTAGATACCAACGATCGAAAGCAAATATGTATTTAAGTATATATCCTACTGCAAGTAGCTGTATGAAGGTTCTGACAGCTCCTACTATTAAATCACCTTCTAAATACATACCCTGCCATTTTGAAATTCCAGCAGCTACTATAATCAAACCAAGGCTTATTATTAAATCTAAGTAGCTAATATCAATTAGGTTAAAATTGAGTCCTTCCATGTGTTTTCTCCTACGTTTAAATAATCTCCGAATTTAAGAAAAAATCTTCGCTTTCCTGTTCTCTAACTATAGTTCCATTTACTAGATGAATAATTCGGCCGCCCAAAAGACTTGCATATTCAAGCTGATGCGTAACCATTATAATTGTAAGCCCTAAGACTTCATTTAACTCCTTAATCGATTCAAGAAGCTTTATCCCAGCAGCGTGGTCTAAAGCGGAGGTTGGTTCATCTAGAAGAAGCACATCAGGTTTATTTATGAGGGCTCTTGCTACAGTAAGACGTTGTTTTTCTCCTACAGAAAGCTCAGAAGCCTTTCGTTCAAGATAATCGCTTTGAAGTCCTGATAATTCTAAAATCTTTATTAATTCATCTTGTTTTATAGGGCTTGGGATAACTCTTAGACGATAGGGAACAGTTAGGTTGTCTTTGACGCTTCCATCAAATATTATAGGGATCTGGAAAACCATTCCAATTCTACGTCTCAGCTCCAAGACCGGAATATCTTTGATATTTCTTCCCTCATATAAAATCTCACCAAAAGTTGGCTCGTCCATGCGATTTAAAAGTCTCAGAAGGGTTGTCTTTCCTGCACCAGAGGGTCCTATGAGAATGTGTCTTTTTCCTGAGGAGAATTTAAGGTTTATATCTTTTAAAATTGTAATTCCATTTTTGTTTTTTTCTATTTTGTGAAGCTCGATCTTCGGTTTGTTCATAAGATTATCTTTGCCACAGAGAGCACGGAGATCATAGAGAAAAGATTTTAAAAAATAAATTTTTGTTTTTTCTTTCTGTGTCTTCTGTGGCTAAAAATCCAAAAGAATCTATATCTCAAATCTACCAAATATCTCTGGACGTTCGTGAGCCTCAGTCGAACGATGAACAATCTGAGAAAGTAATTTTAATCCATCTATAATTCTAGGGCCCGGTCGTCCGAAAAGTGATTCAGGAACGCAGTAGACCCTTTTTTCTTTTATGGCTTTTATATTTTCCCATCCAGGTCTTGTAAGTATTTTGTCTATACTCATTCTATTTTGCATCTTTTCACCGCACCAGCATATAAGTAGGATGTCGGGATCTAAGCTAAGAATATCGGAATCTTCTACTATTGAACTTGTTTTTTCAATATTGGAAAAGATATTCATTCCTCCAACAATTTCGCTCATATCATTTACCCAACTATGCCGGCATGCTGTGATAATGGGCTTAGGCCACCATTCCCAATACAATTTGAGCCTGTATTGGATTTTTTGTACTTGAAGTTTTATAGAATTTACTGTGTTTTTTATTTCGTCTACTAGTCTCTGCGCTTCTTCTAGCGTGTTTGTGATCTCAACGAGCATTAAGATATTTTCTATGATTTCTTCTATGTTGTGCGGGTTAAGAATAATATAAGAGAGTTTCGTTTTTTCTAAAGCCTCGATATTTCTTTCCATGCCGGGGACTGTTAGGGAGGCAACAACTAAATCAGGTTCTAAGGCTTTGACCTTTTCCATATTGATTCTAAGATCCGTTCCAACTCTAGGCAGTTCTTTTACTTGAGTAGGGTAATCTGAGTGACTATCAACTCCTACGATGCTCTCAACNAAGCCAAGAGCAAAAAGAATCTCTGTATTACTCGGACAAAGTGAAACTATTCTCTTAGGTTTCATAAGTAAATATTATATATGAATATGCAGGACAATTATGATAGAAATACTAAACTTATTACCGCTATTGCAATACAATTTTAGAAATGAAATAGATAAATTAAAGGAAAGGGGCACATAAAATAATTAGCATGTGATCAACACATATGATCAACGCGTTTATTGACAAGTGCTTAATCTTTAATAGACAATAATAGTGCTTGTCTTAAACCTATTCAAATGAAAGGAGGAAGTATCATGGGAATTATTTCTTGGATAATATTGGGACTAGTAGCAGGGGCTCTCGCTAAGTGGATTCTTCCGGGAAAAGACCCGGGGGGTATTATAGTAACAATTGTTATAGGAATTATTGGAGCTATCGTTGGCGGTTACATTGGAACGCTTCTCGGGTTTGGAGAAGTTACCGGTTTTAATTTCCGCAGCCTGATTATAGCCATCATTGGCTCAATTGTACTTCTTCTTATCTACCGTGTGGTGATGAGAAGAAAGCAGGCCTAGGGGTTTTGACACGTAAACTCTGAAGGCATTCTAACCTTTCTTCAGGTGTTTCATAAGGGCATCAATCCCTGCTTGGGCTACGATTCTGTCCTCTTCAACAGAGCCTGAACTGCATCCAACTCCTCCTACTATGTGACCATCTACGAAAATTGGAAGCCCGCCGCCGAATATCATAAATCTTCCTCGGTTACTGACATGGATACCAAAGGCGGGGCCTCCTGCCCCTGCGATCTCTGCATATTCGTGTGTAGCCTTTCTAGCACCAGCAGCGGTAAATGCCTTATTAATTGCAACATCGATGCTTGTAATCTTAGCCTTATCCATTCTATAAAAAGCTAGTAGATTCCCACCATCATCCACAACCGCAATATCCATATCAACACCAATTTCTTTAGCTTTCTTTTCCGCTCCTTCAAGAACGATTTTTGCATCCTCTAATATGAGTTTAGGTACGGTTATCATTTTTGTATTACCTCTGCTAGTAGTTGGTATATTGTAATACCGCTTAATCAATAAGCTCAAGTGTTTCTTCAAACTCCGCTGCCATTCCTGGATGGCCATGACGCTCAGCAGTTTCGATTCCCTTTTTGTAGGCTTCTTTTGCTTCTTCCTTTCTCCCAAGTTTAAGTAGTGCCTCTCCAAGTATTCTATAAACTGCACCCTCATCATCTTTGAGTTTTAAGTATGCATTAATTTCATTAATTGCTTCCTCGTACATCTCCAATTTTAGGTACTCATTCGCAAGCCCATATCTTCCAAGGGGATTATTTGGATTTTTTTCAACTAAGGCTTTTAGGGTTTCAATTTTTGAATTACTCATCGGCGTCTCCGATTTTGAGGTTTTAATATTATATATTAACTAAATTAAGAGCACATTAAGATGATCAGGCTTTATTTAAAATTCGAGCATTCTATAGATAGAAAAATTAGTACATTAAGTTTGTGATAAAAAATGAGGGTTTATTTAGCAACTTTAATTCTATAAATGAACCCATCAAGTGATGGCAAGACGGGTTTAGAAGAGGAAATAAACGATAATACTGTTACAACGATTGTAATAAACGAATGCATTGAAGACTTATTATACTTATGGTATTACCCCCCATCCCGACCTTCCCCCACGAGTGGGGAAGGAGCGAGAAACTACGTTGTATTAACATTCATCATATAATTCCACAGCTTCTTTAAGATTACTTATAGCCTCATCAATAGTTTCACCAAATGAGGATACATCAACATTTAAACACTGAGCTACGTAATACTCTCCTTCTTGATAAACGACGTAACTTATCTCTTTCATGATTCTTTAACCCGAACAATATTTAAACTTATTTTATTATAAAAATAAATACTATACGGATTATAGAGATTTCGGATCTTCCCAATATTTTGTTCTTCGCAATCTAAGAATATCAATCTATAATAGAATGCTGATCTGTTTATCTTGATGACTTGCTTTTTACTGATTTACCGAGTGCAACGAGGAACATAACGCTTTTGCCCTCAGCATGTGGGGAGAAAAATCGAACTACATCATCGTCAAAAAATGTGAGACCACTTGCACCAAGACCCTGGCCATAGGCCCCAAGGTAGAGCTTTCCTCCGATAATGCCTGCTTCAAGCTCGGCTACTCGGTAGCCTC
>C687J35164_10000504_pt1 | contig 13691 bp, 9 predicted proteins | sample RifCSP13_3_FD_35164 | JGI IMG/M metagenome (IMG submission 35164)
GCGCGGACCTCCTCCGGGCTGCGACCGGCCCACTCGGCCCGCTGGTCCTCGTTGAAGCGGTCGAAATCGCCGCCGACGACCTCCTCGTCGGTCGGCCAGACGCCAGTATCGGCCGCCCTGCCGATGTAGTCGACGGCCATCTCCTGCCACGCGGCGAGATGCGCGACGTGGTCGAGGAAACTCCAGTCGGGGCCACCGGCCTCCGACTTGGCGACCGGCTCGAGCCACGCGGCGTCGTCGAGCCCCTCCCAGACGGCCGTGAACCGCGCCCACATGGCTGCTTCGTCGGCCCAGAAGTCGCGCTCGGGCTTGCTCCAACCGCGCGCCTGGCGCAGCTCCTCGATCGGGGCGCGCCGGATGTCCATGCCGGCCAGATCGCCCATGCGCTCAGCGAGCCCGGGTGTCGGGATCGGCCGTGGCGTCCTCGAGCTGCCTGCCCAGCTCCTCGGTGCGCCGGAAGGCGGCCCAGACGGCCTCCGAGAGGACCGTGCGCAGGCGGCCCGATTCCAGCTCGTGGAGCGCCGCCGCGCTCGTGCCGCCGGGCGAGGTGACCATGTTGCGCAGCTCCGCCGGGTGCATGCCGCTGGACTTCGCGAAGAGCGTGCTGCCCTCGAGCGTCTCGATGACCAGGTCGTGCGCGATGTGCCGGGGGAAGCCGAGGTGGACGGCGGCGTCGATGAGCGCCTCCATGACCAGGAAGACGTACGTCGGACCCGTGCCGCTGACGGCGGTGGCCATGCTCACGAACTTCTCGTCGTCGACCTGCAACTCCGCACCGAGCGAGCGCAGGAGCGCGCTGGCCTGCTCGCGCTGATCGGCGGTCACCTCGGGCGTGGCGTACCAGACGGTCATGCCCTTGCCCAGGCGGGCCGGCGTGTTGGGCATGCTGCGCACGATCTGCCGGTGGCGCAAGACGTTGGCCAGCGCGGTCGTCGTGGCGCCGGCCAGGATGCTGATGACGAGCTGGCCGTCGGTCAGCGCCGGCGCCAGCTCGCGCCCGACGCGCGGCAGCATCTGCGGCTTGATCGCGAGCACGACCACGTCGGCGCCGGTCACCGCCTCGGTGTTGGCGGCCACCGTGCGAATCCCGTAGTCACGCTCAAGGAGCGCACGCCGGTCCGCGCGCGGGTGGCTGGCAACGATCCGGTCCGGCTTCACCTGCCCGCCGCGCAGCAGCCCCGCGATCATGGCCTCGGCCATGACCCCGGAGCCAACGGTCGCGATGGTGCGCTCGGTCAGCGGCATAGAGCGGGAGTATAGCGACGGAGCCTGCCCGCACCGGTCCGATCGGTGATCGGCCCGTCGCGCGACGTGGGCGGTGTACGCTGTCAACACCAGCGCTCCGCCAGGTCTGGTGCCGGTGAGGGCAGCACGTCCTGACCGCGAACCGGTTGGAGCGCCATCGGGAGGGCGGTGCGCATGGCGCACGCAACCTACGAGACACAGGGCCGCAGGCTGGCTGTGGTGGCGCTGCTGGCGGCGGCCGGCGCCGGCCTGCTCCCGATGGGCACCGAGGTCGGGTTCGGCGTCACGCTGCAGAACGATCCCACCCCGGCCGCGCCGGGTGCGATCGTTCGGGCGGCCGTCAGCAGCGTCGCGAACACCGTCGCGACGAACGTGGTGACCGTCGCCCGCCCGGCCGGCACGGCACCGGGCGACACGCTGGTCGCCTGCCTCACGCTCAACGGCTCGAGCATCGCGAGCGGCGGCGTGCCATCGGGATGGTCGGCGATGACGGTCGCATCGACGCTCAGCAACCCGAAGGTCTTCGGCTACTACCGGGTCGCCGGGCCCTCGGAACCGGGAAGCTACAGTTGGCTGCTGTCCGGATCGGTCACCAACGGAGCCGGCATCGCCCGGTACACCGGCGTCGATGCGACCTCGCCGCTGGACGGCGCGCCGAGCAGCGCCGGTGGCCTGTCCGGCTCGCCGCCCACGGTGCCGAGTGTCACGACCGCCTCGGCCGGATCGATGCTGGTCGGCTGCCTGGGCATCAATTCGGGCTCGACGAGCGTCCTCATCACCTCCCCCGCTGGGATGACGGAAGCGTGGGACGTCGGCGGCAAGCGGCATGAGTTCGCCGATCAGCCGATGACGACGGCCGGGCCGACCGGCGCGCGCACGTGGTCACTCAGTTCGGGACGCGACTGGGTGGGCTGGCTCGCCCCACTCCGACCAGCCAGCGTGACCCCCAGCCCCAGCCCCACGCCAAGCCCGATCCCAACCCCGACCGTCCTGACGTCCCCGACACCGACGCCCGACCCCAGTCTGGCGTTCTTCGTCAGCCCCACCGGCGACGACCTCGGCCCCGGGTCGGTCGAGGCACCCTGGCAGACCCTGCAGCACGCGCTGAATATGGCGCCGGCCGGCGCCACCATCACGCTCGCCGACGGTTCCTATCCCGGGGCGTCCTGGACGCGCTCCGACCTCACGGTGGCAGGTGGGTCTGGAGCCGTCGTGACGACGCCGATCGAGATCGCCTGGGTCGGCAGCGCCACCCTGCGTGGCCTGACGGTCACGACCGGTTCGGCGACACCCGGACTCGCCGGCCTCGAGGTGNGCGACAGTTCTGGCGTCCTGCTCGAGGGCCTGACCGTGACGGGCAACAGCTGGGGCGTCGAGCTGGACCACGTCACGAACTCGACCTTGCGAGACAGTGAGCTGACCGACAACGCCGACGCCCTGGAGGTGAGGTACGACGGTGCCAGCGTGCTCATCACCGGTAACCACATCCACGACAACGGTCGCTTCTGGGCCACGGACCGCTCGTCCACCGGCGTCGCCTTCTCGTATGTCACGGGCCCGCTGACGTTCTCCGGCAACTCGATCCACGGCAACCATGCCCCGGTCGGACAACCGGCCGACGGGGTGGGCATCGAGGTCTACGCCTCGTCCGGGCTGACCATCAGCGGCAACACCCTGTACGACAATCTCGACGCGCTCGAGACCGGGACCGACACGGCCCAGACCCCGTGCGGGCTGGCGTTCACCGGCAACGTCGTCTACAAGAGCAGCCTGGCGACGGGCGACGCGCGCGGCATGATCCTGCGCTGCGCTTCGGGCAGCCTGGTCGCCAACAACACGTTCGACGGCTTGGACACGTACGCCATCGAGGTCGTCGATGGGACGCTCGGGACGCCCTTCGGCGGATCGATCGCCGGCCTCGCCGTCCGCGACAACATCGTCGTCCACGGCCGTGCCCTCAGCATCGACTCGGTCCTGCCGGCCTCGGTCACCATCGACGGCGACGTCATCTTCGACCCCACCTCGACGGCGCTCTACGGTCAGTACCTGGCCTACGTCTCCGGCTTCGGCAACACCCGGAGCCTGACCGAGCTGCGGACATGGACCGGCTATGAGACCACCGGCCTGTGGGCTGATCCGGCCTTCGTCGATCGGGCGACCCACGACTATCACCTGCGGCGTGCCAGCGCGGCCGCCGGCAAGGGCGCCTTCCCGCTGCCCGGCGCGCTGCCAGGCCCGGCCGTGCCGCGCATCGACCACGTCTTCGTGGTCGTCGAGGAGAACCACGCCTACAGCCAGCTCATCGGCTCCCCCCCCCGAGGCGCCGTTCTGGAACTTCCTGGCCTCGGAGGGGGCCTCCATGACCGACTTCCGCGCTATCACCCACCCGAGCCTGCCCAATTACCTGGCCATGATCGGTGGCAGCACCTTCGGGTTCACGGCCAACTGCGTCCCGACCGATCCCGGATGCTCGATCGTCGCCCCGACACTGGTCGACCGGATGGAGGACGCGGGCCTGGCGTGGCGCGGCTACTTCGACGGCATGTCCGTCCCCTGCAAGACGACCAGCTCCGGCACGTACCGGGTCAATCACGACCCGTTCGTCTATTTCGAGGACGTCCGCCTCGATGCCCCCCGCTGCAGCGCGGGCGTCCGACCATTCGGTGATCTGGTCGNCGACCTGGCGACGGTCGGCACGACGCCGACGTTGGCCTTCATCGTGCCCGATAACTGCCACAACATGCACGACTGCCCGATCGCNACCGGCGACACGTGGTTGCGCGGCGTGCTGCCGACCATCTTCGACTCTCCCGCCTGGGCGACCGGGAACGCGCTGCTCATCCTGACCTTCGACGAGGATGACGGCTCGGAGGGAAACCGGATCTCGACCGTCTTCTACGGGCCCGACGTGCGCCCGCGCCAGCAGGTCACGACCGCGTCGGACCTGTATGACCTGCTACGGACATTGGAGGACTCGTGGTCCCTGACGCCGCTCACCGAGAACGACGGCGCCGCGATCGCCCTGACCGACGCGTTCCGGACCTCGCCATCGACCGACACGACACCACCGACGACGCCGCAGGGACTGACGACGGTGGCGCCGGCCGCCGGCCGGGTGGACGTCGCCTGGTCTGCCAGCTCCGACACATCGGGCGTCACCGCCTATGAGATCTATCGTGACGGCGCTTGGCTGGGCTGGTCAGCCTCGACCGTGTTCGTCGACACCTCGGTCGCGGCATCGAGCACGTACGCATACCGTGTTCGTGCGCGCGATGCCCAAGGCAACGTGGCCCCGTACAGCGACGCATCGATCGTCACGACGCCGGCGGCCGAACCGACACCGGTACCGACACCGACCCCGACGCCTGACCCCGGCGCGATCACCCGACACACGACGAGCACCGTCGTCAACACATCGACCACGATCCAGGTCACGATCCCGAGGCCGACCGGTACCGCTCCGGGCGATCTGCTGGTCGCCTGCCTGACCCTGAGCGGCGGCGGCATGGCCAGATCGGGTGTCCCGACCGGCTGGTCGACCATCGCGGCAGTGACCGACCAGTCGAGCACCAAGGTCTACGGCTACTACAAGCTCGCGGGGGCGTCCGAGCCGGCGCAATACACCTGGACGTTGACCAAGGCGGTCAAGAACGGCGCCGGGATCGTGCGCTATTCGGGTGTCGACCAGGTCCAGCCACTCGACGGCACGGCGACCAACGCCACTGGCGCCCCCGGGACGGCCGTGGTGTTGCCCGGGGTCACGACGGACGCCCCGAACGCCATGCTCGTCGGCTGCGTGGGCATCAACTCCAGCTCGACGGCCACCCTCATCACCTCACCCACGGGCATGACCGAGGCGTGGGACATCGGGGGTAAGCGCCACGAGCTGGCCGACGGCCTCGTGGCGGTCCCCGGCCCGACCGGTACGCGCACCTGGACGCTCAGCGCCGCGCGGGCGTGGGTAGGTTGGCTGATGGCGCTGCGCGACTAGACGCGACTCGGAAGTCGGTGGTGCGTTGTGGCACCACCGGCCGTGGCAGGGGCTTTCTCGGCGGTGCGGTCCGGTGTAGTGTGCTCAGGTCGAGGCGCGCAAGCCCGAGGCGATCACCCCGGGTGCAGAAGCGCCCGCGTCCGACAGGAGGGGGTATTGGCGACCGGCGCGGGCCGTGGTAGGCGGCGCAACGCGCGAGGTGTCTTCGCCGCGACGGCCGTTGCCTTGGTACTGGCAACGACCTCGCCCCTGAGCGCCCTGGTCGTCCGAGGGGCTGACGTCACCGTAGCAGCAACCGCCGAGACCGCACCCGTCCCATCGGTTGGCGACGCGGCGGACGACATCGCCATCTGGATCCATCCCACGGACCCGTCACTGAGCACCGTCATCGGCACCGACAAGCTCTCCACGGGTGGCCTGGGCGTGTACGACCTGGCCGGGAACCAGCTGTACTTCTACCTCCACGGCAGCCTGAACAACGTCGACCTGCGCTACAACTTCCCGCTCGGCGCCGAGCGCGTGGCGCTGGTCGGTGTGACCGACCGGAACGACCTGTCGACCGGCGCGCGCTTCTACAAGGTCAACGTCGCGGACCGCTCGCTGACCCTGGTCGGGCGGATCGACACGTCCGGCCGACCACGCGGATTCGGCATGTACCACTCGCCGTCATCGGGCAAGTACTACGCGTTCCTGACCGACTTCAGCACGAACGTCGTCTCGCAGTACGAGCTCAACGGCTCGACGGGCACGGTCACCGGCACGCTGGTCCGTTCGTTCGATAACGGCAACACGTCGGAGGGCATCGTCGCCGACGACGAGCTGCAACGGCTGTACGTCGCCGAGGAGGACGTCGCGCTCTGGCGGTATGGAGCAGAGCCGGGCGATGGCTCGACGCGGACGAGCGTCGACAGCACGACGCTACTGGGCGGCAACATCCAGCCGAACATCAAGAACCCGGCCATCTACTACGGGCGCAACGGCACCGGCTACCTCATCGTGTCCAGCCAGGGCGGCTCGAATTTCGTGGTCTACGACCGGGGCAGCAACGTTTTCATCGGTTCGTTCAAGGTCGGGGCCGGCAACGGCGTCGACGCCGTCAGTGGCCAAGACGGCGCCGACGTCACGAACTTCCCCTTGGGGTCTGCCTTCCCGCAGGGACTGTTCGGCGCCCAGGACCACTCCAACACCAATGGCGGGAACGGGAACGCCGGCAACCAGAACTACAAGTACGCCGGCTGGGGGGCCATCGCCAACGCGTTCAGCCCACCGCTGCTCGTGGACACGCTCTTCGACCCGCGGACGATCGGCGCTCCGTCGGACCCGGGCACATCGCCCCCCGAGACGATCATCACCAGCGGCCCGTCCGGGACCGTCACGGACACCACGGCGACCTTCACCTTCGATGCCAGCCAGGCTGGGTCCACGTTCGCGTGCCGGCTCGACGGCGGCACGTTCGATCCGTGTACCTCGCCCAGGACATACGCGAGCCTCGCCGAGGGCACGCACACCTTCGAGGTCAGGGCGACCAACGCGGGCGGCTACACCGATGCCACGCCTGCCAGCCGGACCTGGACCATCGACTTGAGCGCACCGGTCTCTATGGCCTTCCCGGCCGAGGCGGACGCGACCGTGGAGGCGGCGATCCCCGACACGAACCTGGGCAGTGCCACGGTCCTGGGCGCGGACACCTCGCCCCAGAAGGAGAGCTACCTGCGCTTCAACGTCCAGGGGCTCGCCGGGACCGTCCAGAGCGCCAGATTGCGGCTCTACGCGTCCAACGGCTCGACGAACGGCCCTGCCGCCTACGGCACGGCGACGAGTTGGAGCGAGGCCGGCATCACCTGGAACAGCGGCCGGCCGGCTCGCACGACGGGCGTGCTCGAGGACAAGGCGACCATCCCGACGGGCACGTGGGTCGAATGGAACGTGAGCGCCGTCGTGACCGGCAACGGGCTGTACAGCTTCAACCTCGCCCCGACCTCGAGCGACGGCACGGACATGAGCTCCCGTGAAGCCGCGAGCAATCGACCCGAGCTGGTGGTGCTGACGTCGTCCGGCGGTGGCGGGGACACGACCCCGCCCGAAACGACGATCGATTCAGGCCCTTCGGGGACGGTCGGCAGCACCTCAGCGACGTTCACGTTCTCATCGTCGGAGGCCGGTTCCACGTTCGAGTGCAGGCTCGACGCTGCCGCCTTCAGCGCCTGCGCCTCGCCGGCGGGCTACAGCGGCCTGGCCGCGGGCGCCCACACGTTCGAGGTGCGAGCCACCGACGCCGCCCTGAACACCGACCCGACACCCGCCTCGAGGGCGTGGACGGTCGACCTGACGCCGCCGACGGTGACGACGGTCGTTCCCGCGGACCTGACCGCCGATGTCACCGTCGGTGCCAACGTCACGGCCACCTTCTCCGAGACCATGGACAGCTCGAGCATCACGACCACCACGTTCACCCTCAAGCGAACCGCCGACGCGGTGGGCGTGCCCGCCACCGTGACCTACAACACGACCGATCGCCGCGCGACCCTGGATCCGAGTGCCAACCTCGAGCCGTCCACCTCGTACACCGCGACGGTGACCACGGGCGCGCGGGACTCGGCCGGCAACGCGATGGCCTCCGATCGTATCTGGTCCTTCACGACCGCGGCCGACGTGCCGCCACCTCCGTCTGGGGGGATCGTGCGCGAGTCGGTCAGCACGGTCGCGAATGCGACCGCCACCGGTCAGGTCGCGATCCCCAAGCCGGCCGGCACGGCGCAGGGCGACCTGCTCATGGCCTGCCTCGCGCTCAATGGAGGCGGCATTCCCGCGGCGGGCGTGCCCGCCGGCTGGACGCTGGTGGCCGCCGTCCCGGGCGTCACCAACCCGAAGGTCTTCGGCTACTACCGCGTGGCAGGTGCGTCGGAGCCCGCCATCTACACGTGGACACTCTCGTCGGCGGTCGCGAACGGAGCCGGCATCGCGCGTTACTCCGGAGTCGATCCGGCGCAGCCGCTCGATGGTGCCCCGACCACGGCGGCCGCGGGCTCCGGGACGTCCGCCGTGCTGCCCGGCGTGACCACCACCGCCCCGAACGCCATGCTCGTGGGATGCGTGGGCATCAACTCCAGCTCGGCCAGCACCGGCATCACGTCCCCGCCCGGGATGACCCAGGCCTGGGACATCGGCGGCAAGCGCCACGAACTGGCCGACGGGATCGTGGCCGCCGCCGGGCCGACCGGCACGCGCACCTGGACGCTGAGCGCGTCGCGCGCCTGGGCCGGCTGGCTGGTGGCGCTGCGCGACTAGGGTCGCGCGCTGCCCCGCACGAAGAAGCGAGCGGTCGACTCGACCGCCACGTCCGAGAACCCCGCCGCGAGCAGCGCGGCTTCCAGCTCCGCGGGTTCGTAGTAGACCTTCGGGATGCGGAACTCGCGGCCATCGTCGAGGCGGCGCGTGGCCGTCTCCGAGACCGGGTCCCAGGAGTCGCCGGCCGCTCCGGACGACCGGTCCTGTCGCGAGTCGACAACGACGAACCGCCCGCCCGGCTTCAGCCAGCGCCGCGCCAGCGCCAGGAACTCGCTCAACCGCGCCCGCGGGACGTGGCTCAACCAGAAGCCGCAGAAGAGCGCGTCCACGGCCCGATCGGGCTCGGCCCAGGCGTCGCGCACGTGGAGATGGGCGCGCAGCCCGTGCGCCAACAAACGCGAGCGCGCGCGCTCCAGTGGCGCCTCGACGGCGTCGTAGCACCACAGCTCCCCCTTGCCGGCCAGCAGCGGGGACCACCAGCCGGTGCCGGCCGCCAGCTCCACGATCTCGCCACCCAGCGGCAGCGCGTCGAGCCAGAGCGTCACGGCGTCGAGGTCCATCTGCCAGGCCATGTCGTCGATCGCGCCGTGCGCGAAGCGGCCCTGACGCAGGTACCAGTCGTCGAGCTCGCCGGCGCGCGCCGCGTGGTCCGCGCGCAGGCCGTCATCGAGGTCGTTCTCGAGGGCCGGCCGCGACGCAGCCGCCCGCTCCGCGAGGCCGGCCCGCAGCCGCATGCGGCGGAACTCGTTTTCCCCGGCCGAGCCGAGGCAGTCGGGGCAGAGATGGGCCCAGCCCTCCAGGTCGTCCGATCCGCGCGTGGCGTGCGGGCGCCCGCACCAGAGACAGGAGAAGGTCGCGCGGAAGGGCACGGCGGGGCGCTCGAGGCTCAGACGGCCAGGGGGATCCAGCCGTCGGGCGGCGCCTGGTCCACGAAACCGTCGGGGTCCATGAGCTCCGCGAGCAGCCCGATGCCCTCGATGACCCGCGGGCCGGGACGGCTGAAGTAGGCCGAGCCGTCGAGCGCGAACAGCTCGCCCTCCCGTGCGGCGCGCAGCTCGGCGAACCAGGCCGGTTTCGGCGTCCGCTGCCATTCGGCGCGCGTGGCCGAGGCGTCAAAGCCGCAGGGCATCAGGAAGAGCTGCTCCGGTTCCACCTCCCGGACGGCTTCCCAGGTCGTCTCCACGGACCGCTCGCCCTCGCGTCCCAGCAGCTCCCACCCACCCGCTCGACGCACCTGCTCGGGTACCCAGTGGCCGGCTGCGAACGGCGGATCGAGCCACTCGAGGCAGACCACGCGACGCGGCGCGATGCCCGCCAGGCGCCGCTCGAGCACCCGGTTCTCGATCGTCCCCAGCCGCTCACGCAGGAACTCCAGCAGCCCCACCGCTTCGTCCTCGGCAGCGGCCATGGCGCCGATGGTGGAGATGGTGTTGAGGATCCCCTCGATCGAGGTCGGCTCCAGGCTGACCACGCTGATCTCGCCTTCCTCGCCCGCGACGCGCCGGACGGCCTCGGTCAGCCGCCGATAGCTGACGGCACAGACGTCGCACAGCTCCTGGGTCAGGATGAGGTCCGGTTTCGCGTCTGCGAGGGCGGCCTCGTCGAGCCGGTAGAGGGCGGACCCACCGTGCAGGCGGTCGCGCACCCGGTCGTGGATGAGCCGGCTCGCTGCGCCCGGCTGGGCGTCCACGTCGGCGGTCATCACCGGCACCGCCTCGACCTCGGGCGGGTAGTCGCATTCGTGCGTCCGGCCCACCAGCTCGTCGCCGAGGCCGAGGGCGAAGACGATCTCGGTGGCCGAAGGGAGCAGGGAAACGATGCGCACGGACCCAGTCTAGGCGCGTTTCGGGCGCGCCCCCATGGCGGGGCCGCGAGGCCGTTCGTCAGTCCGTCAGAGCGGCTTCCACTCGTCGAGCTGGGCGCGCGCGGCGGCCCGGTCGCTGAACCAGATGGCGTTCACCTGGGTGTACTTGGCCCACTCGGCGGGCAGCGAGTCCTCGGGGTAGATGGCGTTGACCGGGCACTCGGGCTCGCAGGCACCACAGTCGATGCATTCGTCCGGATCGATGTACAGCAGGCGGTCGACGCCGCCCTCGAAATGGATGCAGTCCACGGGGCAAACCGCTACGCACGACTGGTCGAGGACGTCGAGGCAGGGCTCCGCGATGACGTACGTCATGGCCGGTTCGTTCTCCTGATGGGCCCACCTGCGCGGGCCGTGCCTTGGGCCAGCCGCAGTGTACCCGGCTCTACGGAGCGGCGGGCGCCACGTACTCGACGACGCCCACCATGCCCTTCTCGAGGTGACCCGGGATGTGGCAGGCGAGGAGCAGCTCGCCCTCTTCGGGCACGCGAAAGACGACGCTGCCGGACTGGCCGGAGGCGAGATAGACGCGCAGTCCGGCCAGCTCGGGCGGGAGGCTCACCGGGGGCGCCGTCGCAGCGAGGATCTGGGGGGTGGCGATCGCCTCGGCGGAGGCCCAGGCCGCCTGGACCGCCGCCCCACCCAGGACGAAATCGTGCGGCAGCAGGCCGCCGTTGACGATGTTGAAGCGCACCGTCTCGCCGAGCACGAGCCGGATCGGCGTCGGCTCGAACAGGTAGTCGCGCAGGATGACGTTCACCGCGCGCGGAGCATCAGCCGATCCCGGCCTGATCGGCCCGCTCGGCAGCGCGGCCGACTCCGCGCATGCGGCAGCGGTGGCGAGAGCGAGGCCGACCGAGAGCAGCGTCCGCAGTGGGATGGAGGTGGTCACCGACATCGACTCTAGCGCGCGCGGAAGATGCCCGTCGGCATCCGAATCACGCGCCCCGAGGGCGCGATGCGTGCGTGATTCGCGACCGGCATTGCTTGACACCGACCACTGCAGGCCGCACAGTGCGCGCCATCCCCGGGCGAGATCGTCGCCTGCGCCGGACTTGCAGTCGAGCGCGTCCAGGCCGCGCGTCGTGCCCCCGATCAGGTCCACCGAGGAGAGGCGTGCCAGCACAGAGCGTCGATACGCCGACCACCACCAGTCGCCCGCGGACGGAGAGGGCCGCCGTACGCCTGGAGGGCGTGCGCAAGGTCTTCGGCGACGTCGAGGCGGTGGCGGGCATCGACCTCGAGATCCACGAGGGCGAGTTCTTCTCGATGCTGGGCCCGTCGGGTTCGGGCAAGACGACGACGCTGCGCATGATCGCCGGCTTCGAGCTGCCCACCGCCGGGCGGATCCTGCTCGACGGCGAGGACGTCTCGCAGCGCCCGCCGTTCGAGCGAGACGTGAACACCGTCTTCCAGGATTACGCGCTCTTCCCACACATGGACGTCGGCGACAACGTGGCCTACGGCCTGATGGTGCGCAAGGTGCCCCGCGAGGCCCGAGCGCTGCGCGTCGAGGATGCGTTGCGCATGGTTCGCCTCCAAGGCCTGGATCGTCGAAAGCCTTCGCAGTTGTCGGGCGGCCAGCGCCAGCGCGTCGCCCTGGCCCGGGCCCTCATCAACCGGCCCCGTGTCCTGCTCCTGGACGAGCCCCTTGGCGCTCTCGACCTGAAGCTCCGCGAGGAGATGCAGATCGAGCTCAAACGGATCCAGCAGGAAGTGGGCATCACGTTCATCTACGTCACGCACGACCAGGAGGAGGCGCTCACCATGAGCGACCGCCTGGCCGTCTTCAACCGCGGTCGGATCGAGCAGGTCGGCGCTCCGGCCGACGTGTACGAGCGGCCCGCGACGGCCTTCGTGGCCGGCTTCGTGGGGACGTCGAACCTGCTGCGCGGCGCCGTCGCCGAGGCCGTCGTGGGGCGAACGGGCATGTTCACGGTCCGGCCCGAGAAGATCCACCTCGGCGAGCCGGGAGCGTCCGTTGGCGCCGACGAGATCGGCGCACTCGGTCAGATCCGCGATGTGGTCTACGTCGGGCCCGACACGCGGTATATCGTTGCGCTGGACGCGGGGGCTGACCTCGTCGTCACGCAACAGAATCTCGCGACCTCCTCCACGGAGGCGCTCGTGGCTCGTGGTCGGGCAGTCCGGCTGGTCTGGAAACGGGAGCATTGCCTGCCCATCGCCGACCTGGCGTGAGGCAGGGACAAGAGGAGGAACGAGAGGGATGATCCAACGGAGGAAACTCGGAGTCGCGGTCAGCGCCGCGCTCCTGATCGCGGCCTGCGCCGGCCCGGCAGCCTCACCGACACCAGACCTGCCGACGAGCATCGGCCCAGGCGAGGGGGCGTTGACGGTCCTGGCCTGGCCCGGCTACGTCGAGGACGGCACGACGAGCCCCGATGTCGACTGGGTGTCCTCGTTCGAGAAGGACACCGGCTGTCAGGTCACCGTCGACACCTTCGGCACCTCGGACGAGGCGTTCGCGAAGTTCAATGCGGCGCCGGAGCAGTACGACGTCGTGTCGGCGTCAGGTGACGCATCCAACCGCCTGGTGGCGGGCGGCTTCGTCCAGCCGGTCAACGTCGACCTCATCAAGAGCTACGCCGAGATCTTCCCCGACCTCAAGGACAAGCCGTACAACACGTTCGACGGCGTGCACTACGGCGTGCCACACGGACGGGGTGCCAACCTCCTGATGTGGCGCAAGGACTCCGTGGATCCGGCCCCCACGTCATGGGCCGAGATGTTCGATCCGGCCGGCAAGTACGCGGGCAAGTACTCCGTCTATGACGCGGCCATCTACATCGCGGACGCCGCGGTCGTCCTGATGGCGACCAAGCCGGAGCTGGGGATCACCGATCCCTATGCTCTTGACGAGACGCAGTTCCAGGCCGCCGTCGACCTGCTCAAGGCGCAGAAGCCCGCGGTCGGGGAGTACTGGAGCGACTACACCAAGCAGATCGACTCGTTCACCAACGGCAATACGATCATCGGCACCACGTGGCAGGTCATCGCCTACGTCCTCCAGGGGGCGGGCGTCGATGTCGATGCGATCAAGCCCGCCGAAGGCGCCACCGGTTGGTCCGACACATGGATGATCAACTCCAAGACGAAACGTCTGAATTGCGCCTACCTGTTCATCAACCACATCACGTCCGCGCCGGTCAACGCCCAGATCGCCGAGTACTTCGGCGAGGCACCCGGCAACAGCAAGTCCTGCGACTTGACTTCCAACAAGGATCACTGCACCCAGTTCTACGCGAACGATCCCGCCTATTGGGAGAACGTGTACTACTGGAC
>C687J35164_10000532_pt1 | contig 13334 bp, 18 predicted proteins | sample RifCSP13_3_FD_35164 | JGI IMG/M metagenome (IMG submission 35164)
TCAAACCTGCCGCTATCTTCACAATCTTTAGTTCCAATAACCTCCCAGGAAAATCCACCATTTTGCGGAACAGACACAGTTCCTATGGTTGTTGCGTCACCCGCATTAAGTGCAGGTACGTCGAGGGTGGCAATAAGTGCCCCGTTAATATAGACTTTGGCTTGCTGTAATGGTTCGTTTCTGGTTGAGCCGTTTCGCACGGTAACTACACCGTCTTTGTTTACTTCAAAAACATAATTCTGGCAGTCCCATGCGCCTATTCTTATTTCCTGTTCACTACTCACTAAAAATACGCCTGTTGCTACAGCCCCGATCAAAAGAATTATTCCCAGGACAGTTGCGATAACCTTAGTGTTTCTTTTCTTATCACTATTTGGAGGAGCAGTTACGCTAGCTTCCAGACCAGTTTCTTGTATAGGAGTTGGTTGGTTAGCCGAAGCAGATTGATTTTCCGAATCCACCTGTGAAGTAACTTGGTTTAGCTGTGTTTGGGGATTTTGATCGTCGCTGTCCATAAAAGAAAAGACTAATTTCGAGCGTTAGCGAGAAACAAGCTTTGCTTATTTCATCATATATTTTTTAGCAATAAAGAGTCAATTGATATTTTAAAATATGAAAGTTCAAAATTCTGCCGATCCTGTAGCAGTAGGTGTTGGGCTAACTTCTTCACTTGGTATTGGAGTTTCAGTTGGTACAAGCTCAATTGATATCTCAGATATTGGTGGTGCAACTGGGGATTCGGGAATTTCTTCATCTTCAAAAAAGACTCTTTCTTGTACGTTTTGTAGAGCCTTGGAGTCAAGAGCGGGATTTATTGGTCGGAGTAACTCTTCTGGTACATCAAGAGGGGACGCAGCCGTAAAAATTCTATAAACTTCAAAGAAGATCCACAAAATTATTGTCGCGGTTGTAATTATTGCAATTGTTACCAGACGTGGTGATTTAGGTGTTCTCATTCTTTCATATATGGAATTTTTCCGTTAAGTGAAAGGACCAGTAGTACTCCCTGGTCGGTTCTTGACAAGGTGAGAGATAGTGAATCGATATTAATGGGCCTTCGCATTTTGTCGAATTCAGTTAGGAAGTTGTAAAGCTCTTGGTAATCAGCAGCCGACCTGAGCGTAAAAGTTACTTCTCCTTCTGAACCCAAAACTGTTCCGTCGACCGACTGTTCTTGTTCAGATTTATCTTTCCCGATAAGAGTAGTTTCGGCAATTGTTATCGAAAGAACTTCTACAGTATGCCTCGACGAAAGACCTTCTACTTGCCGGATAAATTTATCTGGAGATGGGTTTTTCGGTATTGATGTTTCCAAAAGTCGAATCTTATTAATTTCAGAATCGTAGAGTGTCTGGGCGGCAGTTAAGTTTTTTATTTTTGCCTCCATTACCGCAACTGTCTGCTTTTTACTTTCAATTTCTTTTATCAACTGGGCTATAGTTACGAGAGTCGGACGCAGCGCCAAAAGAGAAAAAAGCGAGATTGTTGCCAGAGAAAGAAGGATTTCTAAAAACATTCTTAAATCCGCTCTTTCTTGATATCTGTTAAAGAATGTTAGGAAAAATCTTTTATATCTTACGTAATTTCTTCTCCAAGCAGGTCCCATATTTATTCAATCTTATTAACTTGTTTAGGAATTGAAATTCTAAATTTCAAAAGCTGGCCTTCTTCGCTTACAGAAACTTCTTGAAGCGTAACTTCATCTATGGACTCTTCTTCATACAGATTTACGATCAGCTGTTGTATACTTCTCTCGTTTGTTGATACTCCGGAAAATACTACCCCCTCTTCGCTGACAGCGATAGAGTCTAAAACCACATCAGAAGGGAGTCGAGAAGAAACTACGCTAATTAGACTAGCTGCTTGCCCTTCGTTAGCTGAAAATTCTGAGAATATGTTCAAACGGGCTTGTGTATCTTTGAATTGGTTTTCGAAGGGGAGCGATGCGGCCAAAACCGCCTGTTTTTGTTTAATGAGCTCCGTCAAATCCGTGTTTTGAGCATCGAGCCAAAATCTTGAAAGAAAAGCGAGCATCACCAATATTTCAGTGACGATAACAATTATTCTGAAGGTAGATAACACCCATGCAAGCACTCTCCCAACCGTGCTTGCGGAGAAATCCTCTTTAGGTAAAAGATTAATTTTCGTTTCTTTTTTCTTCTTTGCCATAGCTCGCTTTACCCTGTATTCCAATATAGCATATAGAAAAGGTGTGATAGAAATTATTACAAATTATCGAAGGCTCACTTTTTACTTGAAGATTTCTTGGTTTTTGATTTCAACTTTTGCCTCGGTAGGAGCTTTGAGAGAGAGCTTTTAATTCGGGCTGCTTTGTTTTTGTGAATTAAGTGTTTTTTTGCAGCGCGGTCGGTCAAAGAGATTGCTTTAATTATCGCTCCATCTGACTTTTTTCGGCCAGAGGCCGATCGTCCTTTGGACGACTTTTTAGCGATTCTAATTGCTGCTTCAAGACTCCCGCGAATTTGTTTATTTATCGCCTCTTTCCTTTTTGAGGATCTAAGGGCGCGCCTGGCGGTTTTGGTTACTGGCACGTTTGTGAGTATAATCGATAGACATTACAATATCAATACAACATGGTAAACAAAATTATTGCGAAAAGCCGTAAGATTTTAAGTGCTCCCCAATCGAGCGTATTATCAGCTGCGACTATCATCATGGTGATGGTGGTTTTCTCTCGTGTTTTAGGACTCGTAAGGCAAAGGATTTTGGCGCACTTTTTTACAGCACCCCAACTATCGCTTTTTTTTGCTGCCTTCCGCCTTCCGGACACGATTTTTGAAGTCTTGGTTTTTGGAACTTTTTCATCAGCTTTCATTCCGGTATTTACAAAATCTCTTAAAAAGGGGGCAAAAGAAGCATGGCAAACTGCTGGTATTATTGTAAATTTAGGTCTTCTGATATTTACCGTATTTGCGGTTATATCAGTATTATCAGCACACAATATTTATTCATTAGTAGCACCTGGTTTTGAGTTAGAGGAGCGATTGCAAATAGTTAAAGTCGCAAGAGTTCTTTTTGCCGCTCAAGGTTTTTTCGTAGTGAGTTATGTTTTAACCGGAGTTTTGGAGTCTTTAAGGCGATTTTTGGTACCAGCCTTAGCCCCTCTTTTTTATAACTTAGGAATAATTGCAGGAACTGTCTTTCTTGTTCCTAAGTATGGCCTTTTGGCTCCGGCAATAGGAGTTCTAATCGGTGCCTTTGCTCATTTTATTATTCAACTTCCGTTGGCAACAAGACTCGGTTTTCGATTTATAAAAAGTGTAAAAATCACAAAAAATGTAAAACAAATTGGCAAGCTTGCCTTTCCTAGAGTTATAGAGCTGTCATTTCTTCAAGTAAGCAAAACCGTCGAGCTTCTTCTTTCCTCTCTTATATCAACCGCTGCATACACATACTTTACCTTTGGAAATACCCTTCAACTTTTACCGGTCGGGCTTTTTGGCACATCGATTGCAAAAGCGGCGCTGCCTACTTTATCAAGAGAGGCGGATTCTCCAGAAAAATTCGGAAAGACTTTAAGTCAGTCTTTATATCAGATTGTTTTTTTGGTTATACCCATTGCGACCGTATTAATAGTGCTAAGAATTCCAATTGTGAGGTTAGTTTACGGAACAGAGATATTTTCCTGGGAGTCGACGGTGCAAACAGGGTATGTGGTTTCGGCTTTTGCTTTTGGCGTTGTATTTCAGGCAGCTACCGCAATACTGGCTCGGGGCTTTTATGCATTGGGTGATACAAAAACTCCGGTAATTGTTTCGATTGCGTCCATAAGCTTGGTGGTTATCGCAAGCGTAGTTTTTATTCTAGGGTTATCTATTCCCGTGTGGGGACTGGCGGCTGCGTTTTCTTTAGGTTCCTTTTTCCAAGGCACTATCCTTTTTTATCTTATTGGGAAAAAAATAGGGCAGCAATTTAACTTTCAATCGATTGCACCGATTATAAAGTCAGCAGTTGCAGCAATGGGTTCTGGAGGAGTTATGTTTTTTCTAGTAAAAATTTTTGATAGAAGCGTTTGGGTGAAGAGGTTGTCCTTTCTAGGGAAAATAGAAAGTACTAAAGTAATTGAGTTTGAGAGATTTGTACTGGATACCAGGTATACCGCAAATCTTTTAATTCTTACAATTTTTGTTTCGTTAGTCGGGGGATTAGTATATTTAGCTTTATCGGTAATTTTAAAAAATAGCGAAGTTTATACTTTTGCAAACTTATTAAAGCGCGTGTTTATTAAAGGGAAAGTTTCACCAATTCCAAAAGAAGAACCAGAGCAAGTCTCCCCAACCCCTACAGACACTTCGACTTGACAGATGTTACGGAAATTCATCAAAGTATAACTATGGTTATAGTTACAGTGGGGCCAAAATATCAGATAGTAATTCCTAAGTCAGTGAGGGAAAAAGTTAAAGGACTAAAGTCAGGAAGTAAGGTTGGGATTTATGCTGAAAGCGAAGACACCATAGTAATTAAAATAAATCCTAAAGTTGGATAGAGTTTACTTTTTGCCCAAGCCAATATCACGAGGACCGACTGTAAGCATGGTCGCCTCGTTTCCCCTTACTTGATACCTCATCCTGTAGCCTTTGCTTACTCTGGCTTCAAACACACCTTTATATCCAGTCATTTTTCGCGATCTCAGTGAAGGATGGCGAAAGTTTTTTTCGAGAAAACCCAACTGTTTATCTACTTTCTTTTGTAAATTGACAGGTAGCCTTTTGTAGTTTTTCTTGAATTCTTTGGTGAAGGTCAGTTTCACGATTTGAGGTATCTCAGGGCGTCGTTAAGCCCTTTTGCCATATAAACTTCTCCTTTTGAGGCTTCTTTGATGGCCTTTGTGGTTGATTGTTCCCACCACGCCTCACTTCCGTAAACAGGGGTTAATCCCTCAACACTTTTTCTAAGCCTTCCTAGCTCAAGTTTTACGTCCTTAAGCTGACTTAAAAGTTCCTCAAAAATTTCCGATTTTACAACAATTGCTTGTTTCATAATTCGTATCTTACTCTAACGCTTCACTAACTGTCAACGAAAGCCCTATAATATTGATTATATTTAGGGTTTGTGCTATCATTCCCGTTATCGCACCTTAAATATAATCCTTTGCAATAAAATTCCTCTTCTGTTGTGGGCAAGCCTCTGATTACGATTCGCGTAATCAGTCACATTGCCCATAAAGGCGAAAGGAGATTCCGATGAAAGTTGGAGTAAAGGGTAACTATTACTTTCAGAGAGGAGGAAAAATAGACTTCGAGCAGTGGCATATTCGCGAGGGACAAGCCGGCGGTGAGGGCTTGGCAATTTGCGGGGCCCACGTCGGTGGCCGCGCGGTTTTCGGCTGGTCAGCGCGAGAAAGCGAAGGAGTAGATCCTAATTGTCTTGAAATCGCGAAGCGGAAGGGCATTCTCAGCCTCACCTGATCAATTTCGAAACTACGCTATCCGTTCGGGAACGAATTCAAGACAAAAGGAGGAACAAAGGTGGGACTAAAGAAGAGTGATGCAGCGAAGAGGAAGATAGCCGGACTCCTTCGTCTACAAGGGATCAAGGAAAACAAGATCAAGTTCACTGGAGTAAGTGGTCCACACCCGCCGTCGGAGTTCTTTACTCGCAGAACCCAACGCAAAGGGAACTTTTACCAGGTGACTGTGAACTTACCGAACCAAAGGAGGGGTCACTATTACGTCTTCGAGAACGGAGACGTTAAGGGTGCGCCACTTACCTGAGCGACGGTACGTTCCAAAGATCGGCAATACACAAAGGAGGTGCAAAAGGAGCCGTAAGGTTAAGTAGCAGATATGTGAGTGGGTGGTTGCGAATGCAATTCACGCGCGTGTCGCAAATACACATCTATCACTTCTACTTTCCCCGGCTCCATTTTTTTTGGGAAAATACTATTGACTTCTTTTAGCACTCGTGTTAATCTTCTGCTAACAAAAGGTAAAAGAAATGTTTTTTACTTTTTAGTTTCACCTTTTACCATTTACCTTTTACCTATTCACTATGAGCGAAGCATTAACCGCCAGGCAAACACAAATTCTTAAAACTTTAATTGATGAATATATCGATACTGCTGAACCGGTTGGTTCAGAAGCGCTCGACAAAAAATTTAATCTCGGAGTATCTCCGGCAACTATCAGAAATGAAATGGTTGCATTAACAAAAACCGGTTATCTTAGACAGCCCCACACATCTGCCGGTCGTGTCCCAACCCCGCAAGCAATGAAGTTTTACATTGGCCAGCTTATGGAAGAAAAACAAATGAGTCTTACTGACGAGGTAAAGGCGAAAGAGGAAGTTTGGGATTCTAGGGGTGACGTTGAATCTTTAATAAGGGAGGCAACCCATGCGCTCGCCGAGCACACTAGATGCTTGGCAGTTGGTGCTATTGATGAGGGGAGTGTTTGGCACTCGGGGTACTCTAATGTATTTTTGAACCCTGAATTCGCCGATTTGGAAATTTCTGCCAATCTTTTTTCATTCTTAGAGCAAGCAGAGCGCATGCACGAGATTTTCTTTAAAAGATTTATGGGAGTCAATCCTGTTGAAGTTCTTTTTGGAGAAGATCTTGGTTGGCCGGAAGTTAGATCTATAGGTATTGCGGCTACTCGATTTAGGATTGGAAATCACGATGGGGCGCTAGGAATTATTGGCCCAGCCCGATTAAGATACCAAACGATAATTCCTACTTTAAGATATTTCAGAAATTTGCTTGAAGAAATTGCTTAAGATGGCGAATGTTAAGAAGACGAATAGAAAAAAAAGCGAGGATGAGACAAGTGAATTAAAAGAACAGCTTGCAAGAGCTCTTGCAGATTATGATAATTTAAGAAAGAGGACAGAGCGCGAACGCGAGGATTTTGGGAGAGTTGCAAAAGTAATGCTGATCGCCAGACTTTTACCTANCTATGACATGTTGGAAGAGGCTCAGAAGCACTTAAAAGATTCAGGCCTGGCTATAACAATTGAAGAGTTTACTAAAGTTTTAAAAGAGGAAGGAATTGAAAAGATTGACGTTAAGGCAGGGGATGCGTTTAATGAGGAAGTACACGAGGCAGTTGAAGTAACTGATTTGAATTCAGACGGAAAAGACAAGGAAGGAAAGATCACCGAGATTGTTCTATCTGGTTGGAGATTGGTTGACGGAGTGGTACTTCGACATGCTAAGGTAAAGGTTGGAAAGAAAGAAAAATAATTATGTCAAAAATAATAAGCGAAGCTTGTAATTTTAGGTATTTATAAAAATTATGGGAAAAATTATTGGTATTGATTTAGGAACTACAAATTCAGTTGTAGCTGTAATGGAGGGGGGTCGACCCAAGGTTATCCCCGCGGGAGATACTGGTCGAAATTTAACACCTTCAGTTGTCGAGCCGGTTAAGAATTTAGTGGGCGACGTTGCCAAACGCCAGATGATATTAAATCCCAAAAACACGGCCTATTCAGTCAAAAGGCTTATGGGGAGGCGTTTTGAGGACGCTGAGGTTAAAAAGACGCAAAAAATGGTTCCTTATAAGATAGAAAGCGGCAAAGATGAAACAGCAGTTATTGAAATTGAAGGCAAGACTTATACACCCCAGGAAATTTCCGCTCGAATTTTGATGAAGCTCAAAAAAGATGCCGAAGATTACTTGGGTGAGAAGGTGGAATCAGCTGTTATTACAGTCCCCGCCTATTTTGATGATGCGCAAAGACAAGCGACAAAACAAGCAGGAGAAATTGCGGGGTTGAAAGTTGAGCGAATTATTAACGAGCCGACAGCCGCGGCACTTGCCTATGGACTTGACAAGAAAAAGTCTGAAAAAATTGCCGTTTATGATCTTGGAGGTGGTACTTTTGATATTTCGGTTTTAGAGCTCGGAGACGGAGTTTTTGAAGTAAAGGCTACCAATGGCGATACGCACCTTGGCGGAGACGATTTTGACGAGGCGGTTGTTGATTGGATAGTAACTGAATTCAAAAAAGACCACGCAGTTGATTTGAAGGCCGACACCCAAGCGCTGCAAAGAGTAAGGGACGCAGCTGAAAAAGCAAAGATTGAGCTTTCAGCAAGCCAGGAAACCGAGATTAATCAGCCCTATATTACTCAAAAGAATGGACAACCACTCCACTTAACTCTCAAATTAACTAGGGCTAAATTTGAAAGTTTGGTTGCGGACTTAATTGAGCGCACCCAAAAACCCGTTGAATCGTGTTTAAAGGATTCCAAGCTTGATCCCCACGACATTGACGAAGTGATTCTGGTAGGAGGCATGACCAGAATGCCCAAAATTATTGAATGGGTAAAGGAATACTTTGGTAAAGAACCAAACAAATCTGTTAATCCAGATGAAGTTGTTGCGATAGGCGCCGCAATTCAAGCAGGAGTTTTGGGCGGGGAAGTTAAAGACGTACTTCTTTTAGATGTAACTCCCCTAACCTTGGCAATCGAAACTTTGGGCGGAGTAGCAACTGCCATGATTCCGAGAAACACAACCATTCCAACTTCCAAAAATAACGTTTTCTCTACTGCCGCCGATAACCAAACTCAGGTAGAAATTCATGTGACTCAAGGAGAACGCCCTATGAGTACTGACAATAAAAGCCTGGGTCGATTTGTATTAGACGGTATTCCCCCATCACCGCGTGGGGTTCCCCAGATTGAAGTTACTTTTGATATTGACGCATCGGGTATTTTGAAAGTAACTGCAAAAGATAAAGCAACAGGTAAGACCCAAAATATTACAATTACAGGGGCAGTCGGACTTTCTGACGATGAAGTAAAAAGAATGCAGGATGAGGCCGAGAAGCACAAAGTTGAGGATTCCCGAAAGGCTGAGCTTGTCGAAGCCAGGAACAAGGCAGACTCTTTGGTTGCAGCATCTGAAAAAGCCCTTAAAGACGCGGGTGATAAAGTACCCAAGGATGTAAAAGAGAAAGTTGAAGAAAAGATAAAAGCAGTCAAGGATATCTTGAAAGAGGGAGAACCGGATAAAGAGAAATTAGAAAAAGCAACCAATGAGCTTTCAGAGGAACTTCAAAAAGTAGGACAAGCGATGTACAAAAGCCAACAGAGTACAGGAAAACAGGAAGGTAAGGAACAAGGAGGGAAAGCCGAAGGTCCTGAGCCTGTCGAAGGAAAGGAAGATAAAACTGATAAGTCTAAGTCCAAGTCAAAAAATGGAGAGGGGAAAACCAAAGGCCCTGAGCCTGCCGAAGGGGTAGAGGAAGGAGAAGTTGTTGAATAATTAGCAATTCGTAATTAGCAATTAGCAATGAAAAATGCTGCAAAAAGAGAAGGATATCTATAAAAGGATTGATAAGTTTGTTCTTCAAAGTCTAGTTGTAATCAAGAAAATTCCTCAAGACTTGGTTAATCGGGAAATTTTGAAACAAGCTGTAAGATCTATTACTTCTATTGGTTCTAATGCAAGAGAGGCTCAAGCTTCACAAACCAGAAAAGAATTTATACGCTGCTTTTCAATAAGTAAAAGAGAAGCGAAGGAATCACAATACTGGCTCTTTCTATTAATGGAGATTAACCCCCCTTATAAGACATTTCTAGAAAAGCTGATTGTCGAATGCGACGAGTTGACTGCAATAATTAGCGCTATAATTTCATCTACAGTGAAAAAATCTAATTGAGAATTACTAATTGTTAATTGATAATTGAAATCTATGGCTGCAAAATCTGATTACTACGATATGTTGGGAGTCTCCAAGGGAGCCTCGGCTGAGGAAATAAAGAAAGCCTACAGAAAACAGGCACTTGAGTGGCATCCGGATAAGCATAAGGATAACAAGGAAGCAGCGGAGAAGCGTTTCAAAGAGATTAATGAGGCTTATCAGATTCTAGCCGATAGCCAAAAACGCCAAGCTTATGACCAATTTGGCCACTCCGCTTTTTCTCCTGGCGGAGCACCCGGAGGATTTGGGGGATTTGGAGGATTCCCAGGAGGTCCTTCAGCGGGCTCAGGACAATCCGGCCGCTGGGGACCTTTTACTTACACTTACACTTCAACTGGTGATGGTTCGCCAGCCGGTGAATCTCCTTTTGCAGGATTTGATTTTGGCGACCCCTTTGAAATTTTCGAGCAGTTTTTCGGAGGCGGCTCCCCTTTTAGAGCTGCAAGAATTCCACGCTATAGCATAACTATTGATTTTATGGAGGCAATTGAAGGAGTCGAAAAAGAGGTTGAAATTGAAGGCAAGAAAAGAACGATTAAAATTCCCGCCGGGGTAGACGAAGGCTCAAGAATAAATTTCGGCGACTTTATACTATCTATAAATGTACGCCCTGATAAGCTTTTTGAGCGCGATGGAACCGATATATACGTAAGATTTGCCATCCCCTTTTCTTTAGCAGCTTTGGGGGGACAAATTGAGGTGCCAACTGTTGATGGGGAGGTAAAGCTTAAAATACGCTCCGGGACACAGCCGGGAACTATGATGAGACTTCGAGGAAAAGGAGCACCTCACCTTCGGGGTCGAGGTCGGGGAGATCAATATGTCCGCTTCTCTGTTGCAATCCCTGAGAAGCTAAATAGAGAGCAAAAGAAAATAGTTGAGGATATGAAAGAAGAAGGGTTTTAGGTTCAAATAGCGTAATTAGTAACTTGATTAAATTGCTAATTTTTATATATAATTAGCAATAATGAGTGAGCCAGGTGAAGGGTTGCCAGAGGAAGGTAAAATTGAAGAAGTACCTACGGGAACAAAAGTAGTTACTGATGTAGTTCCTGAAGACAAACCACTTGATTGGCGTGACGACACAAAAAAACCTCAAAAAGCATGGACTGAGGGATTGTCAGGAGAGCAACCTGAGGCGGCTAGCTCTAAAGAAGTTGAATCTAGGAAACAGGAAATTCTTCAGGTACTTGATGACTCCGAATTACGAAGTAAAGTGGAAGAGAGAGGCCCCGCAAAATATTGGTTGAATGATCTTAAATCTGATTTGGAACCAGCTCTTAAAAGAGCACAGCAAGATAATAGTCCAAATGCAATGGTTCTACAATTTGCCGATGGGTATTTGCATATTGAGGACGAGGCGAGATTTGCTGATGATTTTTTGAGGAAATTCGGTGCAAAAGTTGAAACTAGTAGAGGAACTATTCCGGTTAACTCCAGGACCTTGTCGTCAATAGCACGGGATCCTTCTTTGCCACGAGTGCCCGAGGAAGAGGCAATGAAGTCTGAATCAGGATCACAGATTGTTGTTGATAAGGATGGAAGTCAAAGATACTTGGTTGTTGATACTAAGATTGATGGCGTGAGACTATTAATGGATGGATCTGCAGTAACAATGCCCAATGAGTCATTTAGGTCGTTACGGCCTATGCTTTTAATTAAAGCTAAATAACCTCAGGAAACTTTTAAGCGGATAGAGAAGATAGGATTTGTTGTTTTTGTTCTACAGTAGCTGACTGATCTAGGTTAGTAACAAGTTCTGATAAGACCTCATCAATGGATTGGTCTATCTTTTGTTTGATCACTTGATTCTCATTAATTTCACTTAAGACTTTTTTTATGCTTTCTTCATTTGGGGTAGTATCAGCGAGAGCAGAGTTTAGTCGTTCATATTCTTTTATATCGACAGTAATGATAGCCTGTAGAATTTTTGCTACGAGAACCTTATAAAAGTTTTCCTTGAATGTAGACTTTTCCTTCTCGGTTAGTTTACCTATCGAAGCAATGTCATCCAATATTTTATCCATTCTTAATTATTGAGTTTAATCGGGTTGCTTTGCTGGCGACAAAATCTTCCTAACTTTGCCGGCGAAGCGTTCAGAGACTGAAAGTGGAGAGACTATAAATGTGTCTATTATAGCCCTGGCCGCCGCACTCGATGCTAAAAACATTAGTCTCGTGGTAGGGTCAGGTTCACTGGACAAATTTCGGTGTATTCGCTTGATCTCTCGACTCGCTTCCTCTCGTATTGTTCGAGATTGAACTTCCCAACTAGTTGAGGCATCCAGAAGTTTTTCTCTTAAGCTTTTTGTACCCGGAGATATTTCGGGAGATATTTCATCGTTCATTTTTAGTTACGATTTTTGTGCTCGTTTAGTTTCTAATTGATGCCCCTAAGTTTTTCTTCAACTTGCCTAAGTGGCTTTAAGATTTCACTAGCGACTGCCCTGGTTCCACTCACAGTCGCGATCGTCAGCATCCGTTTTGCTCCTTCCTGGTGGCGAGCTTCAGCTCTTAACACATCCGCAGTTTTTACAAGATATTGCTCTGCCCTTCCAATTAAAGATTCTTTTCCCATGATTTCACGGATTATACCAAGTTTGACTTATAAAATCAACTAAAGTAAAATAGTTTACGGCGAAGCCGCAAGCTTTGCTTATAATTTCGGGTTTCGAATTTTTAGGAGGTGGGACTGGTGCCCGCCTTTTTTATTAAAAAAGGTAAAAGGCAAGAGAGTAAAAGGTAAAAGAATCATTTACCATTTACCATTGACCATTTACCTTTCGCGAAGCGAAATATGGGAGGTTTACCTAGAACAGAGTTTGCACAAGCACTTAGAGCAATAGCCTCGGAGAGAGGCTTGGATGCCAGTGTGATTTTGGAAACTATCAAACAAGCAATAGTTGCAGCCTACCGTCGTGATGCAAAAGAGCGCGGAGAGGATACAGAGGAACTTGAATTTGATGTTGTACTCAATCCTACGAACGGAGAAGCAAAGATTTTCTCTTGGCCCGAAGGAAAAGAGAAAAAAAAGAAAGACGTTACTCCTCCAGGGTTTGGACGTATTGCAGCCCAAACTGCCAAGCAAGTAATTCACCAAAAAATTCGTGAAGCTGAAAAAGATGCAATAATGGGTGAGTTTTCAGGTCGTACTGGTTCACTCATCTCAGGTATGATTTTGCGCTTTGACGGTCCGGACGTACGTGTAGATTTGGGAAGAACAGAAGGGTTAATGCCCGCCGAAGAACGTGCGCCAAATGAGCGTCTTAACCCGAATCAGCGAATGTCATTTCTTCTTAAGGCGATAACAGAAACTCCAAAGGGAAAGCTTATAATTTTATCACGGGCTGATCCCGAGTTTGTTAAGAAGCTATTTACCAGGGAAGTCCCCGAGATGTCGTCGGGTTCGGTTGAGGTGAAAGCAATTTCTAGAGAACCCGGCGTGAGGACTAAGATTGCGGTTTTTTCAAATCAGAGCGGTGTTGATCCCGTAGGCTCATGTGTAGGTCAAAAGGGAGTTCGCGTTCAGGCAGTTACTAATGAACTCGGCGGAGAGAGAGTGGATATTGTTCCTTGGAGTGAAAATGTAGGGGACTTGATTAAAGCCTCATTGTCGCCTGCTGAGGGTTTAAGTGTAATTTTTAACGACGAGTTAAAGA
>C687J35164_10000533_pt1 | contig 13333 bp, 6 predicted proteins | sample RifCSP13_3_FD_35164 | JGI IMG/M metagenome (IMG submission 35164)
TGGAGGAGACGTTTGGAGTTTCAGCCGCGGCGGCAGCGGTTGCGGCACCCGCGGCGGGTGCGTCGGGCGGTGGCGAAGCAGCAGCGCCGGCTGAAGAGAAGACGGAGTTCGACGTGATTCTGCAAGCCGCCGGCGGCAACAAGATCAATGTCATTAAGGTCGTCCGTGAGGTTACAGCACTTGGTCTAAAAGAGGCGAAGGATCTCGTCGAAGCTGCTCCGAAAGCCGTCAAAGAGGGCGTGTCCAAAGAAGAGGCAGAAACAATCCGTCAGAAACTTGCCGACGCAGGAGCAACGGTCGAGGTTAAGTAGTTCTCGTTTCGACGTNCCGAGTCAGGGCGATGGCCCTGAACTTTGGACGCGCAACTCAGNACTTTGTTTGTTGGCTTGACACGCATATTNTTAGTGGCTAAGTTAAGGGAGTATTGAGGCGCTGGCGTTACTCCCAAGCAAATTGACCAATGAGTTTAAACCGCTTTGGTAACCAAGCGGTCAGGGCATTGTGCGCTCTGACCGCCGTTTGGCGTCTCTCTAACATTTTCGCCGCACAGGCAATTTGCCGCTAGCGAAGTCGGGCACTCGCAATCGGCAATCGGCAATTGACAATTGGAATATCTAAGGAACCTCTCATGTCTGCAAATCTGCTTCAAACATCAAATACGGGATTGGGAAGACGTACCAGTCAGGCTCCAGAGCGGGTCGATTTCTCCAAGATTTCGACGGCCGTGAGAATTCCTAACCTAATAGAAATCCAAAGGGAATCTTACAATCGCTTTCTGCAGATGGATTTCCTTCCCGAGGAGCGTGAAAACACCGGACTCCAAGCTGTTTTCCAATCGGTGTTTCCCATCTCCGATTTTCGGGGGACGGCTACGCTGGATTTTGTCGAGTATCAGATTGGCAATTGGCAGTGTAAGTGCGGACGATTGGAAGGACTGAACTATCTCCGCGCAAACTGCAAGACTTGCGGCTCAACAATCAAGGTGAATCCGCTCGCTGCCGGCGAGACTCTTTGTCATAAATGCGGCACGTTCAACTTCGTCCGTCCGCAGTTGTGCGAAAACTGCGGCGAGCCGGTCGGTCTGAAGCACAAACACGATCAGCAAGAGTGTCAGGAGAGGGGCATGAGCTATAGCGTGCCTCTCAAGGTGAAGATCCGTCTTACCGTTTATGACAAGGATCCGGAGACGGAAGCACTTTCGATTCGCGACATAAAAGAAGAAGAGGTTTTCTTTGGTGAGATTCCGCTGATGACCGACAACGGTACCTTCATCATTAATGGTACCGAAAGGGTAATTGTTTCTCAGCTTCACAGGTCCCCCGGCGTCTTCTTCAAGCGCGGAGCGCTGTACGTTGCCAAGATCATTCCATACCGCGGCTCGTGGGTCGAGTTTGAGTACGATCAAAAGAACTTGTTGTACGTACGGGTTGGTAAGCGGAAGTTCCTCGCCTCAATCTTCCTGCGAGCGCTTGGACTTTGGTTCAACCGCGAGGTTGAAGGCAAGTCAGACCCGGTGCTTGAGGATGGTGTAAAGAATGCCACCTTCACCGACGAGGACATGCTGCGCGCAATCTACATCACGGACGAAGTCCGTTTGGAAGAAGGTCGCCTGATGATGCAGGTACCTGACGAGGGCGAAACCCATCTCGTTGGGATGAAAGTAGACTTTGATATCAAAGGCCGAGGCAGTGACGCGATTGTAAAGAGCGGCAAGAAAGTCACTCATTCAGCTCTTGAGGCACTTCGGAAAGCCAAGATTGGTGAAGTCGAAATAGAATCTTCGCAGTTGGAAGGCGCTTTTGCTCTGGGCGACATAATCAACACCGAAAGCGGGGAGGTAGTCCTCGAAGCTAATAACGAAATAACACCAGCCAAACTACAGGAGATTATCGAGGCTGGGGTTGAAGGCTTCTCGGTGTTTTTTCCAGAGCGCGACGATGTTGGACCAGTCCTCTCGCTGACACTAAAGAAGGACGTGATCTCGAAACCCGTTGATGCGCTTCTCGAGATTTATCGCAAAATGCGTCCTGGGGATCCGCCGACCGTTCAAACGGCCTACAAGCTTTTGGAAGCGATGTTTTTTGACCCTCGGAAGTTCGACTTTTCGCGTGTCGGCCGCCTCAAATTCAACATCAAGATGGGCAAGCCCGAGCGAAACCGTATCGACTATCCGCTTCTGTCTGCCAAGGACTTCTACGAAGTGGTGTCTTATGTGCTGAAGATGCGTAAGAACCCCTCTGAGTTCCAAGCTGACGATATTGACCATCTGGGTAATCGACGCGTCCGGGCCGTCGGCGAATTGTTGGAGAACCAGTTTCGGATAGGACTCGAGCGGATGGAACGCGCCATCAAGGAGAAAATGTCGATTCATCAGGAGATGCAGACCACGATGCCTCGTGATCTGATCAACGCCAAACCTGTGACGGCAGCCGTACGCGAGTTCTTTGGCTCCAGCCAGCTTTCGCAGTTTATGGATCAGACCAATCCCCTTTCGGAGATCACGCACAAGCGTCGCTTGTCCGCGCTGGGACCAGGTGGTCTCTCTCGTGAGCGTGCGGGATTCGAAGTCCGTGACGTCCACCCGACACATTATGGACGCATCTGTCCCATAGAAACACCTGAAGGACCGAACATCGGTTTAATCTCAAGCCTCTCCTGCTTTGCTCGAATCAACGAGTTCGGATTTATCGAAGCGCCATACCGGAAAGTCACTGATCGTCGAGTGGTGGAGTACGTCCGCGTCCTGAATGGCGGCGATACGAAGTTCAAGCCGGGCGACCATGTGCCGCAGGAGGACGTTGAAAAGGCAAATAAGAAGGTCGGTGCTGACGGACGAAAAGCCGAATCCGAACCCTGGCCGTTTTACCTGACTGCCTGGGAAGAGGACAAGCATGTGATCGGGCAGGCGAACATCGTGCTTGATGAAAACGGCTACCTCGTCAACGAGCGCAACGCTGCTCGAAAGGCGGGGGAGTTTATCCTCGCACTTCGCAAAGACATTGAATATGTGGACGTGTCGCCAAAGCAACTGGTCTCAGTGGCGGCCTCGCTTATTCCGTTCCTCGAGAATGACGACGCAAACCGAGCACTCATGGGCTCGAACATGCAGCGTCAATCTGTGCCGCTGCTTCGGGCGGAGGCTCCGTACATCGGCACCGGCATGGAAAAGACAACGGCGCGCGATTCTGGTGCGGTGGTAGTAGCAAAGCGCGATGGTGTTGTCGACTACGTCGACTCTGAACGCATCATCGTAAAGGCTGATCATAACGTGGATGGCACCATCTCGCGTGAAGTGACGGCAGACATCTACACCCTGATCAAGTTCAAGCGTTCAAACCAAAACACCTGTATCAATCAACGCCCAATTGTTCATGTAGGAGAGCGGGTGACGAAGGGTCAGGTGATTGCTGACGGTCCGTGTACCGACAAGGGTGAATTGGCCCTGGGCCGAAATGTGTTGGTCGCTTTTATGCCCTGGCGCGGTTACAACTTTGAAGACGCGATTTTGGTTTCTGAACGCCTCGTCAAAGAAGATTACTACACCTCAATTCACATTGAGGAGTTGGAGATTGAGGCTCGGGATACCAAGCTCGGCCCGGAAGAAATCACCCGCGACATCCCAAACGTCGGCGAAAACATGCTGCGGGACCTGGATGAGAGCGGAATAATCCGGATCGGGGCTCAGGTGAAACCCGGTTCGATTCTCGTTGGCAAGGTAACTCCAAAGGGAGAGACCCAACTGACGGCTGAAGAGAAACTTCTTCGTGCAATCTTCGGCGAGAAAGCGGGTGACGTAAAGGACGCGTCGCTCGTGTCGCCTCCGGGTATCGACGGCACCGTCGTAGATGTCCAGGTATTTACTCGCAAGGGGCAGGAAAAGGACACTCGGTCCCTCTCAATTGAGCAGGAGGAAGAGGATCGGCTGCGTCGCGACCTCGAAGATGAGATCCGCATTCTTCGCGAGCAGCGGGACCAGCGGATTTATGAATTGCTCGAGGGCCGTAAGCTCGCGGCGGATCTGACAGTAAATCGCGAGGTGGTGATTCCTAAAGGTGAACCCATCACGCGCGATATGCTCGAGCGCGTAGAAGCAAAAGCACTGCGCAAAGTGCAACTGGCTACCTCGCGTCTCGACGTCGGCGGTGAAATCAAGGAATACGAAGATCGCACCGAAAGGCAAATTCGCATCCTTTCCGATATCTATGAGGAGAAGATCGCGAAGCTGCGGCAGGGCGACGAGCTCGCCCCCGGCGTGATTAAGATGGTCAAAGTCTTTATCGCCATGAAGCGGAAGCTTTCAGTCGGCGATAAGATGGCCGGACGGCATGGTAACAAGGGAGTCATCGCGCGGATTCTGCCCGAAGAGGACATGCCTTACCTTCCAGACGGAACTCCGGTGGAGATCGTCCTGAACCCACTCGGCGTGCCATCACGCATGAACGTCGGTCAGATTCTCGAAACCCATCTTGGGTGGGCTGCGCGTGTGCTCGGCCTGCACTTCGCAACCCCTGTGTTTGATGGGGCGACCGAGTCCGAAATCAAGGTGAAGCTTCAGGCTGCCGGCGATCGCGCCACCGAACTTGGATTGCCGGAAATCGTAGGTGAGTCGGGTAAGGCAATTCTGTTTGACGGCCTCACGGGAGACCCTTTCGAGCAGAAAGTCACTGTCGGTTACATCTACATGTTGAAGTTGTCACACTTGGTTGATGACAAGATTCACGCTCGTTCAATTGGGCCTTACAGCCTGATCACGCAGCAGCCGCTCGGTGGTAAGGCACAGTTTGGCGGCCAAAGATTCGGGGAAATGGAGGTCTGGGCGCTGGAAGCCTATGGTGCAGCGCACATTCTTCAAGAACTGTTGACCGCAAAGTCTGACGATGTTGCGGGTCGCTCAAAAATCTACGAAGCCATAGTGAAGGGCGAAGCGGATTTTGATCCGGGCCTACCTGAATCCTTCAATGTACTCGTCCGCGAATTGCAATCGCTGTGTCTGGACGTTGAATTGATCAACAAAAAGGTTGCTGCTACCAATGGAACCGGCAGCAGCGAAGATGGTGTTGGTGAGGCGCTGATCACCAGCGCGGTCGAAGGATAGGTTATTGCCGACGCCAATTGCCAAGTGCCGCTTGGCGTTGGTTCGGTAAAACGAGGACAGCGATTGAGCGACGGGTTGATTAACGATTAGTTCCTGCTGAAGCCAATTGGCAATTGGCATTCGGCAATTGGCAATGGAGAACAACGTGTTTCGATTTCAACAAGAAAAGACGCAATTAGCCCCTGACTTTGAGGCGATTCGAATCTCACTGGCATCGCCCGAAAAGATTCGGCAATGGTCGCACGGAGAGGTCACCAAGCCTGAAACTATTAACTACCGGACGTTCAAGCCAGAGCGTGATGGGCTGTTTTGCGCTCGGATCTTTGGTCCCGTAGCTGACTGGGAATGCTTGTGCGGAAAATACAAACGCATGAAGCACCGCGGAGTCATCTGCGACAAATGCGGCGTAGAGGTCACCCAGGCGAAGGTTCGGCGCGAACGGTTGGGACATATCGATCTTGCCAGTCCTTGTTCTCACGTATGGTTTTTTAAGGGACTGCCATCGCGCATTGGCCATCTGTTGGACATTCCACTTCGTGAGTTAGAAAAGGTCCTCTACTTTGAGTCGTATATCGTGATTGATCCCGGCGACGTCCCCGGTATCAAGGAACGTGAACTCCTTTCCGATGAGCGGTATCGCGAGCTGGTTCGTGATTTCCCAGGACAATTCGTAGCGAAGATGGGCGCCGAAGCAATCAAGGAGCTGCTCGCCATGGTCCAGATCGAGGACCTTGCAACCGAGCTTCGCAAGAAGATGCGGGAGGAGACATCTCAGCAAAAGAAACTGAAGTTTTCCAAGCGGCTGAAGGTGGCCACCAGCTTTCTTAAATCTGGTAATCAGCCAAACTGGATGATCCTTGACGTAATTCCGGTGATCCCACCTGAGTTGCGTCCTCTGGTGCCGCTCGATGGAGGCCGATTCGCCACCTCAGATCTAAACGATCTCTACCGCCGCGTAATCAACCGCAATAACCGTTTGAAGAAGTTGATGGAGTTGCGCGCCCCGGAAGTCATCGTCCGAAATGAAAAGCGCATGCTCCAGGAAGCTGTGGACGCGCTGTTTGACAACGGTCGTCGCGGCCGTGTTCTTCGTGGCGTTAACAACCGTCCACTGAAGTCACTTAGTGGAACACTTAAGGGGAAACAGGGACGCTTTCGTCAAAATCTTCTTGGCAAGCGCGTTGACTACTCAGGCCGTTCAGTGATTGTGGTTGGACCAGAGTTGAAGTTGCACCAGTGTGGTCTGCCGAAAAAGATGGCCCTGGAGCTGTTCAAACCGTTCATCTATAACCAGCTTGAGAAGCAGGGTCATGCCGCCACCATCAAGCAAGCCCGTGAGATGGTTGAACGGCAGGAGCCGGTGGTTTGGGACATTCTGGAAGAGGTAATTCGTGAGCATCCTGTACTGCTGAATCGTGCCCCGACCCTACACCGCCTGGGTATTCAGGCCTTCGAACCCGTGTTGGTGGAGGGGAAGGCTATAAAGATCCACCCGCTGGTCTGCACGGCTTTCAATGCGGATTTTGATGGCGATCAGATGGCCGTGCACATTCCGCTCAGTCCTGAAGCTCAGATTGAGGCGGCAGTGTTGATGTTGTCCAGCAATAATATTCTCAGCCCTGCGAGTGGCCAACCAATAGCGGTGCCTTCGCAGGACATTGTCCTGGGTATTTACTACCTGACGAGGGATCGGGCCGGTGCTAAGGGTGAAGGCAGAGTGTTTGCCTCGCTCGAAGAGGTATTGCTGGCACTGGATTCCAAGGAAGTAACCACCCAGACACCGATTAAGCTGCGCATTCAGGGTGATCTGATTGATCTTACACAGGAGCACGACCCACAGGACATCCTTCGGGCTGCCGTCCAGGAAGATGTTCGCCGCGTGATCAATACCACCGTCGGTCGGGTCATCTTTAACGACTCTATTCCGGCTGGCTTGCCCTTCATTAACGGCACACTGAAGAAGAAGGGGCTGCAGTCCTTGGTCAACTACTCGCACATCCGTCTCGGTCACGAGATGACTGTGAAAATGCTTGACGATCTGAAGACCCTCGGATTCCTCTACGCAACCAAGGCAGGTATTTCGATTGGCATCGATGATTTGGTTACACCTGAGGCTAAGAAGCCGCTGGTCGACAAAGCGGAAACAGATGTAATTGCCGTTGAGCAGCAGTATCTGGATGGAGTAATCACCAATGGTGAGCGTTATAACAAGGTGATCGCCATTTGGTCTGAAGTAACCGATAAGGTCGCCAAAGAGATGTTTAAGGCGATGGATGAACGTGAAAAGGCTTCGGGCGAACTGAATCCAATACTCGTGATGAGTGATTCTGGAGCTCGCGGAAGCGCTCAGCAGATCCGGCAGTTGGCTGGTATGCGTGGTTTGATGGCCCGTCCTTCAGGCGAAATTATCGAGACACCTATTCACGCGAACTTCCGCGAGGGCTTAAACGTCTTGCAGTATTTCATCTCAACTCACGGCGCCCGAAAGGGCCTCGCCGATACCGCGTTGAAGACTGCTGACTCTGGGTACCTGACGCGACGTCTCGTGGACGTGGCTCAGGATGTGATCATAAGCGAACAGGATTGCGGAACTCTTCGCGGTATCTCAGCCAGTGCAATCGTCGAAGGCGGTGAGGAGATCGAGTCCTTGCGTGATCGTATTGTCGGCCGCACAGCGCTCGAGGATGTTATCGATCCTGTGGAAGGCCGCGTAATCGTCGTTGCCAATCAGGAAATTGATGAAACCCTGGCGGCCGAGATCCAAAGATCGGGTGTGCAACGGGTTCGCATTAGGTCCGTACTTACCTGCGAATCCCGCCGCGGCTGTTGCATCAAGTGTTACGGTCGCAACCTGGCCACCGGACGCCCTGTGGAGATTGGCGAAGCCGTGGGAGTTATCGCAGCCCAGTCGATCGGCGAGCCGGGTACGCAGTTGACGATGCGCACTTTCCATATCGGTGGCACGGCGCGTCTGGAGGAGTCGTCCAAACACGAAGCACGTCAGGACGGCACAATCAAATACGTCGAATTGCAGACAGTTAAGAGCCGTAAAAGCGAGCGCATCGCCATGAACCGCAACGGTTCACTAACTATAATTGATGATCGAGGTCGCGAGGTGGCTCGATACCAGATTGTCTATGGTGCTCATATCCTGGTTGAGGACGGTGAGCGGGTCACTCAGGATCAACTGCTCGCCACGTGGGATCCGTTTACGTTTGCCATCCTTACTGAGGTCGCTGGTCACGTTAAGTATCAGGACCTCAAGGAAGGAGTGACATTCGATGAAGAAGTCGATGAGGTGACCGGCCAGTCCCGCATGGTAGTCAAGGATTCGCCAGACGAGAAAAAGCAACCTCGCTTGGAGATCCGCAGTGCTGGTAACAAGGTTCTGAAGACCTATCAGATGCCGGTTCGCGCAAACCTGATGGTAAGCGACGGTGAAGAGGTTGAGCCAGGCGACATCATCGCAAAGATTCCGCGTGAAACCACGAAGACTAAGGACATCACGGGCGGTCTACCGCGAGTCGTGGAGCTCTTCGAAGCACGTCGCCCTGCGGAAACGGCAGTCATGTCAGAAATAGATGGCACGGTTCAGCTGGGACCAATCGCTAAAGGCAAGCGCAAGCTGATCATCACCGGTGATGATGGAGAAGAACGCGAGTATGACATTCCGCGTGGTACGCACATCAACGTTCAGGAGGGTGATCGCGTGCGTGCAGGTGAAGCGCTGATGGATGGTCCACTCAATCCCCACGATATTCTGCGTGTGTTGGGTATGAGCCGGCTACAAGAGTATCTGGTAAACGAAATTCAGGAGGTTTACCGCCTCCAGGGTGTGAACATCAACGACAAGCATATCGAAGTGATCGTTCGGCAGATGTTACGTTGGGTAAAGATCAAAGAAGTGGGTGATACAGACTTTCTGCTTGAGGAACAGGTCGACCGCTTCCGCTTTACCGACGAGAACGAACGCGTTCGTCAGCAGGACGGCGAGGTCTCGCAGGCCGAACCTTTACTGCTAGGAATCACCAAAGCGTCGCTTTCAACAGACTCGTTTATCTCAGCAGCATCGTTTCAGGAGACTACCCGCGTCCTTACCGAGGCCGCGATTTCAGGTCGGATTGACTATCTCCGCGGCTTGAAGGAGAACGTCATCATGGGGCGGCTGATTCCAGCCGGAACCGGTATGGAGTACTACCGCAACGTTGAACTGGACAGGGACGAGACGATCGATCAGGCTCGCGAACGAGAACTCGATGAGTTTCCCGACATCGTCGGCGGCCACGATATTCCCTTACCCACGCGACCACCACTCGTTGCAGCAGTTGGCGATGGGGACGTAAACCCAAGTGACGGGCAGGAATAACGGGTAAATCCGGGCCACGCAGAAAGCGGCGCAGTGCCTAATAGCACCGCGCCGCTTCTTTGTGGGCTCGCCACTTCTTCCCTATCAGGGAGTCGTAGCACTCCTCACATCAACAGTGCGGCCGCGGAAGATCTCTCTAAACAGGGAACGCGAAGCGCCGGGCCGCCCGGACCGCGTCATCCTTCCGTAGGTTACCCAAGCCCCGTACAGACGCCGTTAAGAAGAGTGAAGGTTTAGCTGTCGTGGTCCCATGTCATAAAATCGGAACATGCCCAAGATCGATGTGAAGAAAGTTCCAGGCGCTCGCAAGACGGCATTCCCGCCTTTCATCGCGCCGCAGTTAGCGACCCTTGTCAAAGACCCACCGAGCGGCGGGGAATGGTTGCATGAGATCAAATTCGACGGTTACCGAATGCTGTGTCATCGCAATGGTGAGAATGTGCGGTTTTGGAGTAGGAACCGAAAGGACTGGACCGAGAAGTTTCCGCAATTAGCGAAAGAGCTGAAGAGATTTCCGGCACGCCAGGCGATCCTCGATGGTGAGGTCGTGATCGTCGACGCTGCGGGACGGACCAGTTTTCAGCGACTGCAACAGGCGATGGGTAAGACCAACGTAGCGGCGTTCGTCTTCCAGGTTTTCGACATACTCTATGTGGACGGCTACCTTCTTACGAATGTGGAACTGCGCGTTCGGAAAGAAGTATTGCGGCAATTGGTCGAGGCCATGCCCAAGGCCGGACCCATTAAATACAGCGACCATTTTGAAGGCGACGGTAAGAGCTTTTTCAAGCAGGCTTGCGACTACGGAATAGAAGGGATTGTCTCGAAGCGTGCTGATTCGCACTATGACTCCACACGCAATAAGAACTGGCTGAAGATCAAGTGCGCACGCAGTCAGGAATTTGTCGTTGCGGGGTACACACCTTCTGTCAAGGGCATGGCCGGTTTCGGCTCACTCGTTCTTGGCGTGTACGACAAAGGCAAGCTCTTGTACGCGGGTCGCGTGGGCACTGGCTTTAGCCTCAAGCAACGGGTTGAACTAGCCAGGAGGCTCGACCGGATTTCGAGGGACAGTTCACCTTTTGCAACAAAGCCAAAAGACCCGGGCCTCAGAAATGCTCAGTGGACTGAGCCGAAACTCGTGGCAGAGGTTTCGTTTACCGAGTGGACGGACGATGGTTCAGTTCGCCATCCTTCCTTTCAGGGTTTGAGAGAAGACAAGAGCGCGAGCGAGGTACGACGGGAGGTTCCCAAGTGAGAACGAGGTAGAGGTCAGAAGTTAGAGGTCAGAGGTCAACGGTCAACGGTCAAATACCGATGAGCAATGACCTCTGACTTCTGACCTCCGACTTCTGACCTCTCCGATCACCTAATCGTTGGAGGCTTTCCACCCTGCGGGCAAGTCCAGAGTGCAACCAGTAGTTCTGCGCGTTCTCGGCCCACCAGCGTAACCACTCGACGTGCATCGAGCCCACGTGAATTGATCAAATAGTCAACGATGCGAGCGGAGTGTTGCTGCACTTTCCCTGCCCGACTGTTTTGGGCCGGATAGACGATTACGTAAGCGGTTGATGAAGGATCGCGCTGTAGGTCGATCGCNAAGTTATCCAAACGCGCTTTTTCGTCNTTTCGGGCGAGCTCGGGNAACTCGTCAAACTTTCGGCATTCAATCGGAACCGGGAATGGCACAACGCAACTCGCCGAGCAGTCCATTGGATAACCACCCAGCGATAACGTGGCCCGCACTGTTTGACCTTCCAAGCCTGTCGTGTCAATTCGCAGTGCACTTGTGCCTTGGCCCGACACAATCGCTCCTGTCGAGATGGTCCAGTTGTAAATACGCCCTATGTCTGGTGACCCGCCGGAGACATCCGCTGTGAAGTCGAGAAACTGACCGGCTATGGGATTATTCGGGCAGGCGATCCTTACCGTAGGGCAAACTGGAGCCGGTGGTGGACAGCTCTTTACGAAAATCGTCGTCGACGCAAGCACCTGGCATAACTCGTCGCCATTGCCGGTGTCTATCTCCACGTAGGCCTTATAGTATCCCGGTTGAGCACCCGAGAGATCCCACGTCACATTCGCGGCGTCCCCAGCTATTTGTCCCCCAGTGGCGCGCCAACTGTATCGGATTGGATTTCCCTCTGGAGACACAGCTTCAGCATTCAGGTTAATCAATGTTGCTGCCTGGCCTTCGCATACTGTAATCAGGGTCGGGTTGGCAGCAAGGGTGAGTGTCGGAGGAGCATATGAGACCGTTTCTCGCACCTTTTGGCCAAAAACATCAACCGAAAACGTACTTAGTAATAGCACCATGACGGGTAGTGCTAAGGCTATCGAATTCTGCCTTTCGGATTTGCGCATCTCAACTCCTTCGCCGACTAGGAACACGCTGAATTATACTTATTCCACAAAAGAAAAAGGTGGAATGCCGGTGCTGTTCCACAGGCGGGATACCCAAAGTGTATCCTAGCCTACCAATGAGGATTCGGTGAAGCGCGCAATTTGACTGTCCTGCTGAAATTGAAGTAGATAGGTGCCACTCCCTACTGTTGCCGAACCGAACGGACTCTTTGTTCGCTTTTATGAGAACAACGCTCCTGATACTGCTTGCTTTTGCTCTCCTGACGCAGATCGGCTGCAGAAGACACTCAGGCAATGAGGCCGCGGAGGCAAACGAAGCGGTTCAGACCGCAGACTTACAAGATGGAAGCCACGCCCGGACACTTCTTGCGCAAGGGAAACAGTTTTACCAGAACGACCAGGATGAGAAAGCCATTGAGGCCTTCAAGGAAGCTCTCAAGCTGGATCCGGATCTTGCTGAAGCTCACTTCCGTTTGGGTTTAACGTATGATGCCTTGGGCGAGGAACAGCAAGCGGAAGAGTCCTACACGAAGGCGGTCGCGAGTTATAGGAAGTACTTCTCTGTTGAGGGAAACGAGAAAGATGCTGAGGGGCACTACAACCTGGCGCAGACGCTTGCCGGGTTGCATCTGTACACCGAGGCGGTCAGAGAGTACCGACAGGCAGTGAAGTTGAAAGAGGACGATGCCGACATCTACTACGATATGGGGCTTGCGCTGAGTCGATTGGCACAATATGACCAAGCGGTCGTTGCCTTCGAGAAGTCACTGGCGATTGACCCTGAGAACTATCGAGCCGAAGATGAGTTGGCGGAGGCGAGAGAGGGTGTAAAGCGAATCCGCGCTGGCAGAAAACACCAGGAAGACCTGTTAAAGAAAAAGAAAGAAGAAGAAGAGAAAAAGCAGCAGGAAGAGGGCCAGCCAACCGATGGCACCAACAAACCAACTACTGCTCCGAGACCATCGGGAACAAAAGCGACCGCTTAAGCAGCGAACAGCGGAGAGAAGAGGACAAGCATGGCAACCTACACACCACCACCTTATTTCCCGCAAGGCTCGCTATCACCACCTGACCCAAAGCGCTACCGGAAGTTTAAGTTGATAATTACTGCCGTCATCGTCGCGGCTGCCGTTATCCTAGGAGGCGCTGGAGTGGCGGTTTGGTATTTGCTGAGGTCGACAGGCTAGCGACTCCAACTCCCTTCATTTTAATAGCTTTGCCGCCTTGACAGAGAAGCTCATGATCCATATAGTCTCCCGTTTCGGACTGACAGTCTGAACCTAATAGGCAACGTCCGGTTGGTTCTGTCGGTGTGGAGGCGTTGCCCGGTTGTTATCGTCGACCGTTGACAATTATTGTGGCGTAGTGGCACGCGTCGCGGCATGTATTTTGCCGCTCCAGCGCGTGTCCGCGTGAATGGCCTGGCCTTTCCGTCCTTTATCTAGAAGCGACGCCACAGAAAAGTTTCGGCTGAAGGGAAGCCAACATCCACACCCGCCGGGATAGCG
>C687J35164_10000546_pt1 | contig 13238 bp, 16 predicted proteins | sample RifCSP13_3_FD_35164 | JGI IMG/M metagenome (IMG submission 35164)
CGCCCATGATAGTGTTTGCGGTGTTTTCACAGCGCGTTATGCTGCGACAACACCACACATCCCTCTTCTCCCCTTTACGAGCCTGTCAGGGCATCTTTCAACCAATCCAGAAAGCCGCGCTCCTGCGGATGCACTTCGCTGCCCAGGCTTTTCGCCAACAGCTCAAACAGTTTTTGTTGCTCGGCGGTGAGGTGCTTGGGAACAGTCACATTCACCATCACCAATTGGTCTCCCCGCCCGTTGCCGCGCAGGTGGGGGATCCCTTTAGCGCGCATGCGCAGGACTTTACCGGGCTGGGTGCCNGTGGGGATCTTCAATTTTTCCACACCATCCACAGTGGGCACATCGACCTCTGCGCCGAGAGCCGCCTGGGCAATATTGATCTCCAAGTCTAACAGGATATCATGCTCGCGCCGGCGGAAAAATTTATGGGGAGTGACCTGGATCACCAGGTATAAATTGCCATTCGGACCACCGTTGCTCCCGGGTTGGCCTTCGCCAGCCAGTCGAATCTGGTTCCCGTTGTCGACCCCCGCGGGGACGGTGATCACTTTACGGCGGATGCGGCGTTCCAGACCACGCCCATTGCAGATATGGCAAGGCGTGGCGATGCTCTCCCCCTGGCCGTTACAGGTCGGGCAGGTAGCCACCTGCACCATTGAACCCAAGATCGTCTGGCGCATCTGACGCACCTCCCCGCGCCCGTTGCAGGTGGCGCAACGCACGGGCGAGGTGCCGGGCTCCGCTCCGCTACCATTGCAGCGAGCGCAGACTTCGTCGCGGGTGACCTCGATCTCTTTTTCGATGCCAAAAACTGCTTCTTCAAAGGTCAGGTCGAGGCGATATTGCAGATCTGACCCCCGGCGGGGCGTGTTGCGCGACTGGCGTGTCCCCCTACCGAAGCCAAAGAACTCGCCAAAGATATCAGCGAAATCGGAGAAATCCACAGTGAAATCGGGCACGCCACCCGCGCCGCGCACGCCGGCGTGGCCGAAGCGGTCATAAGCGGCGCGTTTCTCTTCGTCGGAGAGCACCGCGTAGGCCTCGTTGACCTCCTTGAAACGCTCTTCGGCGTCCTTAGCGCTGTTGACATCCGGATGGTATTGGCGCGCCAACTTACGGAAAGCTTGCTTCAGGTCGTCAGACGAGGCGCTGCGGGGAACACCCAGAATCTCGTAATAATCGCGATCGGTCATTTAAGCGTTTGAATGTTAGAACGTTAGAACGTTAGAAAGTTTTGGCGTTCTTACGGTCTTGAGTCGAAAGGTAAGTGATAAAACGGCTTATTTGGCGGCTGCACTTATCCACCAAATCGAAGATCTCTTCAAATTGGGTTTGATCAAAATAACCCACATCGAAAGCCACGTAGGTTTGAGCGCGAAGTTCACCAGCTGAACCCTTGGCCCGGCCAAGAAAATCAAGGAACAAAGGGGTTGTACGGCTCTCGAAGCCTTCAGAGATGTTGGACATGATCGAAACTGAGGCTCTTCGCATCTGGTCTCTCAAGCCAAAATCGCGGGCGAAAAGACCTTCATTGGTCATGGCGTACACACGTTGGGTCAGTTGTCGTGCGGTCTGCCAGGCTTCTATTTCTTCAAAGCGAGTGATGGTCGGCATAAGAACGTTCAAACGTTCCTAAACTCTCCTTCGACGACATCTTCGCCGCCTTCGCCGCCCTCGCCGCCCTGATCGCCAGGACCAGAGGCCGGGCCTTCTTCGGTCGGGCCAGCCTGCGGCCCACTCTGTTGGTAAGCGGCCGCGCCGATTTGCTGAACCACACGCATCAGGTTATCGGTGGCCTGGCGGATGGCGCTGGTGTCATCACTCTCTAATACCTTGCGCACATTGGCAACCTCCGCTTCGACCTTGCTCTTCACATCAGCAGGGATTTTGTCGGCAAAGTCAAGCAGAGCCTTCTCAGCGGTATAGACGGCGCTATCGGCGGAATTGCGCGCTTCGATCAATTCTTTTCGGCGGAGGTCTTCTTCGGCATGCGCCTCCGCATCCTTGCGCATGCGCTCTACTTCGGCGTCGCTCAGACCAGATGAGGCGGTGATGGTGATGTGCTGACTGCGGCTGGTGGCTTTATCCTGAGCCGTGACTTTTATAATGCCGTTGGCGTCGATATCGAAAGTGACTTCAATCTGGGGCATGCCGCGTGGTGCGGGAGGGATGCCGTCCAAGCTGAACTTTCCCAGGGATTTGTTGTCAGCTGCCATTGGCCGCTCGCCTTGCAAAACGTTGATCTCCACCTGGGACTGATTGTCGCTGGCAGTGGAAAAGATCTGGCTCTTGCGGGTGGGGATCGTGGTATTACGTTCGATGAGTGGAGTGGCGACACCGCCCAAGGTCTCCACGGAGAGCGTCAGTGGAGTGACATCCAGCAACAGGATATCCTTGACATCACCACCGAGCACACCAGCCTGGATGGCGGCCCCGATCGCCACCACCTCGTCTGGATTGACGCCCTTATGAGGCTCTTTGTTAAACAGCTGTCGCACCGCCTCCTGTACTGCTGGCATGCGGGTCATCCCACCCACCATGACCACTTCCTCAATGGCAGAAGCCTGCAGGTCAGCATCTTTAAGCGCCTGGCGCACCGGTCCCAGGGACCGTTCAATCAAGTCGCTGGTGAGTTGCTCCAGCTTGGCACGCGTCAGGGTCATTACCAGATGCTTTGGCCCACTTGCGTCAGCGGTGATGTAAGGCAGGTTAATCTCGGTCTGCATCATGGTGGAAAGTTCGATCTTGGCCTTCTCGGCGGCCTCCTTCAGGCGCTGCAAGGCCTGGCGGTCCTGGCGAAGATCGATGCCGGAATCGCGCTTGAACTGGTCGGCGATATGGTCGATGAGGCGCAGGTCAAAGTCGTCGCCTCCCAGGAAAGTATCGCCGCTGGTGGAGCGCACTTGAAAGACGCCTTCTCCCACATCGAGGATGGAGATGTCGAAAGTGCCGCCGCCCAGATCATAAACGGCGATAACCTCGTCTTTCTTCTTGTCCAGTCCATAAGCGAGGGAGGAGGCGGTCGGCTCGTTGATGATGCGCAGCACTTCGAGACCGGCGATCTTGCCAGCGTCCTTGGTGGCGTTGCGTTGGGCATCATTGAAATAGGCCGGCACGGTGATCACAGCCTGGGAAACCGCTTCCCCCAGATATGCTTCAGCATCGACTTTGAGCTTGCCGAGGATCATCGCCGAGATTTCAGCTGGCGAGTATTCCTTGCCGTCCAGGTAAACGCGCACATCGCCGTTGGCGGCTTCTGCTACTTTGTAAGGAGCGCGGGCGAGGGCGCGTTTCACTTCTGGGTCGTTGAATTTGCGACCCATGAAGCGCTTGATCGAAAAAATCGTGTTTTCGGGGTTAACCACTGCCTGGTTGCGGGCTACCCGCCCGATCAGGCGCTCGTGGTTCTTATTCACCGCGACGACCGAAGGGCACCAGCCGTTCGCCCTCCGCTGAGGGGATGACGACTGGCTCGCCGCCTTCCATCACCGCGACTACCGAATTGGTCGTTCCCAGGTCAATGCCGATGATTCTTGCCATGGATGATGCCTCCTGTTATATGTTTTCGTGTGAATTCTGCGAATGGACCTAAGTGAACGGTGGCGGACCGGGCTATTATTGGGCGACGCGCACTAAAGCCGGGCGCAATACCCGATCTCCGAGTAGATAGCCATTTTTAACCACATCAATGATTCGTCCACTTTCATGTTCGGGGCTATGCTCCTGGGATATCGCTTCGTGTAAATTGGGATCGAAAGGCTGCCCCACCGTGTCCATTGGCTGCACGCCTTCGGCTTCCAGGGTGGCGAGCAACTTACGATAAATCAACTCGATGCCATCTGCCCAGGAAGCGCCATCACCTTGCGCAGGTCGATTCTTCAAAGCGCGCTCGAGGTCGTCCAACACGTCCAGGTAACGCCGGATAATGCTGCCAGCGGCGTTTTGATGTGCCATCTCGCGCTCCCGGTCCATACGTTTCTTAAAATTAGTGAATTCCGCCCGTTCTCGCTGCCAGCCATTCAGGTATTCCTCGGATTTGAGGCGCAGGTCCTCCAGTTCTTTTCGCAGGGTGGTGATCTCTTCCTGTTCTTCAGTTTTTGGAGAACCGATCTCTTCTATAAGTTCCTCTACCGGTTGTTGCTCCTCTTGAAGGTCTTCTTTCACCTGGTCGTTGCTTTCATCTACCATGTTTCTTTTCCATATCTATCAAAATGAGTTGGTGTCTGTAGACCCTAAAGGTCTCTGTTATTACTCCAGGTTCATCTCCACAACCATGTCACTCAGCAAGCCAGCCACAAAGCGAACGGTTGAGATCGTACGCCCATAAGCCATACGGATGGGACCCAGCACTCCAACCGTACCGGTGGCTAGCCCAGGCACGCCATACCGCCCCAGGACCATCGAGCACTCACGTAATTCCTCCCAGGTATCTTCACCACCAATCAATACCTGCACGCCGCCCACATTGGTGGTCAGGATGGTGCGGTTCAGCAGGTCTTCTAGGAAGGCTCGTTCTTCAAACACCCTGAGTGCGCGCCGCGCCACGCCTAGCTCAGCGAATTCGGGCTCGGCCAGCACATTTGTCAGGCCGTCGCGGTACACTTCACCGCTCAAGGCTGCGCGCGAGTGTTCCATCTCCTCGACGATAAGCTTAAGCACATCTTGCTCGAGGGCATCCAGCTGGGCGGAAAGTGCAGCGAGGGCGCTGGAGTTCAAACCCTGGCAATGCTGGTTGAGGGTACTGGCGGCCGTACTCAGCTGTTCTTGGGAAACCGGTTCAGCCAAGGCCAGCATTTGCTGGCGAACTTCCCCGCCGGTCAAAACCAGTACCATCAACACCTGCCGGCCAAGGGTTGCGATCAGCTCGAGGTGCTTAAAGCGGGCTTCTTCCGGATGAGGAGCCGTAACCAGGGAGGCCCCCTGCGATTGGTGAGCCAAGATCGAGGCCGCCAGGCGCATCCATTGATCCACATCATGGCCGGCCTGATAAAATTGGTGAGTGATGGTGCGCTTGGTTTGGACGGGTAGATCGGTCTGGCCCATTAGCTGGCGCACAAAGTACCGATAGCCTTCCTCGGTGGGTACACGGCCAGCGGATATATGCGGCTGGCGCAAATATCCCACTTCGGTCAGAGATACCATTTCGTTGCGTACCGTAGCTGGACTGAAGTCGAGGCTATAATACTCAACCAGGTGGTGGGATCCCACTGGTTGGGCGTTCTCGATGTAATCGCGAATGACCAGGGCCAGGATCAGTTTTTGTCGATCGCCAAGTTGCATGCACTTACCTCTTATATTTTAGCACTCTCAACCCGAGAGTGCTAAGAAACGCAACAACGATAATACCACGCCGGGAAAATTACGTCAAGCACCCACGGTAAGGAGACCCACTTTATAATAATTCTCTAACATCCAATCTTTATTGAAGCAGGACAAGTTGTCAAACTATCCTACCGAAAACCTCCAAGGTCTATGTCGTGCCTGGGAGGGAATAGTTCCTACGCGCGCAATGCCTGCAGGATGGCGATAATATCCCGCGGGTAGGGGGCTTCGAAACGCAGCGCTTCCAGGGTTATTGGGTGAAGGAAAGCCAGGGATCTGGCGTGCAGCGCCAGGCGTTTGATCAGTGGGATTTCTGGCTCGGCCACGATGCGAGGGCGAGGCTTGACTTGTGAGAGATAAATACCGCCCCCGGCACCATACAACGCATCGCAGACGATCGGGAGCCCCAGTGCTCTAAGGTGAGCGCGCACCTGGTGAGTGCGGCCGGTCTGGGGGATAGCCTCGATCAGCGTAAACTGCCCAAACCGTTCCAAGACGCGGAGGCGAGTCAAAGACGGCTTGCCGCGCTGGAGATCTACAACTGTGCGGTGGCGGCGGTCGCCGTTCGGGCGCAGTGGCAAGGCGATATCGTTCTCAGTCCAAACTGGCTCTCCGGCAACCAGGGCATGGTACACCTTGGATACCTGGTGCTCTTGAAACTGGGTATTGAGGGCACGGTGGGCTTGGGGAGAACGCGCCAACACCATCACCCCGCTGGTATGGCGATCCAGCCGGTGCACAATCCATAACGGGCCAAAATCTGGGAGCAGGACGCCCTTCAGGTCAGGGGCTTCCGGATCATAGCCATCTGGCAGGGTGGGCAATCCAGCTGGTTTATCCACCACCAGCAAGCTGTCGTCGGACCACAGGATCAGGTCGTCAAGATTAAATTTCACGGTTGACTAAAATGGTACTTGCCAAGTATAATGGGACACAATTGAGATACATTTGTTACTCAAGCGGAGGCGCTTCATGGCTCTAATCGGCGTACGCGAATTGCGTGAACGGACTGCTGAAATCCTGCGCAAAGTGCGCGAAGAACAGGCAGAATATGTGATTACCTACCAGGGTCGTCCTATGGCCCTGCTTTTACCCGTGGACACAGAGGCTGTTGAAGCTGCCGTGATGCAGGCCAGCAAGCAGACCGCCACTGGCGAATGGGAGGCCTATGCCCAGCTGGCAGAAATGTTACGGCAAGAATGGCCTTCTGGACAGAGCACTCAGGAGATCATCGACCATATTCGCAAGGATTAGGCCATGTTCACCATTGATGCCAGCGTACATGTCAATGCTCTCAACCGCGCAGAGGCTGGGTCGGGTGAAAGCCAGGCGTTTCTGGAATTTGTCTCCAAGCGATCAGTACCAGTCTTCTCGCCTACCGTGTTATTGGTAGAAGTGGCGACCACGATTGCGCGCGTTTATAATGATCCAGCCAAAGGAATCGCTTTTGCACAAGTAATTCACCGCCTGCCAGGTCAAGTCTGGGTGCCACTTGACGAGATAACTGCATTAGAAGCTGGCCGCCTCGGGGCAATCCATGGTCTGCGCGGCGCTGATGCAGTTTACGCAGCCGTCGCTCATCGCCATCGCAGCACTCTAATCACATTAGACCGACAGCAATTGGAGAGGCTTTCTCCAATTTTAAGGACACAACAGCCCATAGAAGCCTTGATCTCGTTAACTGACGAATAAAGAGATTAATAGTCAGCACTCCCAAGACGCGTTGAAGGCTGAGCGACTGCCAGCCCCTCCCGGACTCTCCACATCAAGAGTCCCGCCAAAAGAAAGAAGATCGCTGAAAAGGCGAACATTGTACGGTAGTTTCCGCCAGTCAGATCAACGATCACCCCGACTACCTGGGGGCCGCCGACTGCGGCGATGTTTGATGCCAGGTAATACAATCCAGTGAAGGCGCCGATGCGAGTATCGCCGCCCAGATCGTAAACCATGGGCAGCGAATTCACGTTAATCAAGGCCCAGAAAAAGCCAGCCGGGATCAGGAAGGCGATCAACATCAGCTGGCTGCTCACCACCAAACCATACAGGCAAAGCAAAGTCAGGCCAGCGATCCCAACCAGGATCACCCGCCGCCGACCAAAGCGGGTGGCGATCAAGCCGCTCGGCAGGGCAAAGATCACGAACATTAAGGCCAGCCCCGAAGTGAGAATAGCCATCCTCCCTTCGTTTATGCCCAGGATAAACTTCCCGAAGGATGAGATCCAGGTCTCCAGGGCATTAAATCCTAAGAACCAGCACAGGATCGCCAGTAAGATTAACAATCCGGAGCGATCCGACGCGTTCAGGACTTCTTTAAGGTGGCTGACAAAGCCGCCCTGTGTTTGCCGCTCTACTTTTTTCTCGCCGACTTGCGGCTCGCGCACGAGCAGCAAAACCAACGTGACTGCCGCCAGCATCACCAGGCTGCCGAATACAAAGGGGGTGATCCTTCCAAAATTATAGAGCAGGCCTCCGACCAGGAAAGCCAGGATCGACCCCACACCTCCCATCAGGTTGATGATGCCGTTGGCTGTGCTGCGCTGCTGGGAGGGGAATAGGTCGCCGACAGGCCGAATTCTTCCCTGAGGAACACCGGCACAAAGTTATTAAAGATCGGCCAGATGAGGCTGATGCCAAAGAAACCGAAGCCAAGCAGGAGTGTTCTGCCGAAGGGAAAACGTCGATTCATAGCGGGGCTCCTTGTTTGGTTAATCTTTAACGTCCAGCCGGTCATCAGCATCCAACCGGGCTAGAAATTCCCGATCAGCATCGGAAAGCGGGGCAGTGGCCAGCAAGTCCGGTCGCCGCCGCCAGGTGCGCAGCAAGGCCTGCTCCCGCCGCCAGCGAGCCAGGCGGGCGTGATCTCCGGAGAGCAATACCTCTGGGACACGCCAGCCACGGAACTCCGCCGGGCGGGTGTAATGGGGATATTCGAGCAGACCCGAGGCGTGGGAATCATCCCNGGCNCCATNTGGATCTCCCAAAGCCCCTGGGAGTAAGCGAGTCACAGCGTCGATCAGCACCATGGCGGGCAATTCCCCGCCGGTGAGCACATAATCTCCGATCGAGATTTCATCAATGACCAGATATTGGCGAATGCGCTCGTCTATCCCTTCGTAACGCCCGCAGATCAGGGCCAGGTGCGGTTGTCGGCTCAATTCCTTAGCTAAAGCCTGGGTAAACGTGCGTCCCTGGGGAGTGAGTAAAATAACCGGGCAGGCCGGGGGAGCGCCTAAGACCCCCTCCACGGCAGCAAAGACTGGCTCTGGCTTCATCACCATTCCCCCGCCGCCCCCGTACGGCTCATCGTCGGTGATGTGGTGGCGGTCGCTTGCCCAATCGCGAATGTTGTGCAACTGCACTTCGGCGAGTCCGCGCTGGCTGGCGCGCTGCAGGATGCTGGACTGCAAATACGGCTCGAAGACCTCGGGGAAGAGAGTGAATACGTCGAAACGCATACCTTTGCTCCTGATTGCATGATTCTAGCCCCAAGCAGAAGGATTGGCAAGAAAATGAGTAGACGGCTTGACGCCCTCCGAATGAGGATGGTAAGATGAATTCATGTACTTGAAAGGCAGTAAATGGAACATGGTGCGCAAACGGGGACGGCGCAGCAATCCCTGGCGCGTAATTGTCTTGTTGCTCTTGATCGGGGCAGCTATCTATATTAACCAGGTTGTGGTACCCATTACTCCACCCTTGTTCATCCCCACGCTGACTCCCACGCGCAACCCTGAATCCTTTATCAACGAAGCGGATGCGGTATTTAAAGAGGGGAAATGGGCCCAGGCGATTGCCGCTTATGAGAAGGCGATCGCTGTCGATCCCGACAATCCCTCGATCTACCTTTCTCAGGCGCGCGCCCAAATCTACACCGGTAAGTACCAGGAGGCGATAGAGAGCGCTGACAGGGCGCTGATTTTGAACAATAACAATCCGATGGCGCATACCTTAAAGGGGTGGGGGCTGGACTTCTTAGGCGATTACACCCAGGCCGAGGCCGCGGTGAAGAAAGCCCTGGAATTGGAACCGAATAGCGCCTTTGCGCATGCCGTTTACGCAGAAATCTTGATGGATCAAGCCCTCGTTGGCCAGGGGGATATCAACTCCATCGACAAAGCGGCTGAGGAATCGCGGATTGCCATGTCAATCGACGCCTCGCTGTTGGAAGCGCGGCGGGCGCGCGGCTATGTGTTGTGGAACACCGGAAACTGGCAGGAGGCGATCCAGGAATACAAGGCGGCCCTGGCGATCAACGATAAGATCGCCGACCTGCACCTGGCTCTTGGTTACAACTACCACTACCTGGGCGAGTACGATCAGGCAGTACAGGCCTTCCTTCAAGCCTACGCGCTGAACCCAACCGACCCCCGGGCGCCGTTCGAGATCTCGCGCACTTATTCCACAGTGGGAAACTTCAGCCAATCTGTACAATATGCAGATCAGGCGGTCAAGGTCGACCCACACGATGCGAAGTTGCACGGCAACCTGGGTGTGATGTTCTATAAGAACAATCAGCTGCAGGAAGCGGTTTCCGAGCTCTCCCTGGCCATCCATGGCGGAGCGCTCATTGACGGCACAGTCGTAGAAGGGCTGCCATTGGATTACGGCACTGTCGCCGAATACTATGCCATCTACGGATTGGCTCTGGCGAAACTCAATCGCTGCGCGGATGCTGTCCCCATCTTCCAGGCTATCCGCAGTGGGATCCCCGATGACGAGATCAACGTCTACAATGCCGAGCAAGGTTTGATCGTATGCCAGGAAGGGCTGGAACTGACCACTTCTGGAGAGCAGACTGGAGCGGAGGCAGGCGGCGAGGTCGAAGGGACGGCAACCCCGGAAAACCAACCATGAACCGTGAAATCACTGGTCAAAAGCCCCACTTCCGTCCGGAGAAGCGCCAGACAAACCCTTATCGCCTGCTGCTTTGGGTATGCCTGATCATCGGGGGCATCTGGCTGCTTCTGAGAATGGAGAGTGGCCAGGTGAAGCCCATGTTTCTGCCCACGCCCACGCCCACGCGGACGGCGAATTCGCACATCCTGGAGGGGGAAGCTCAATTCAATGCCGGCGCTATTGATGGGGCGATCGCCGCCTACCAGGAAGCGGTCCAGATCGATGCGGGGAACGGCAAAGTTTGGGCGGAGCTGGCACGTGTCCAGACTTACTCATCCAGCCTGCTCAGCACCGATGCGGAAAGATTCGAGCGCATGCAAGCGGCGCGCAATTCTATTGACCAGGCCGTCGCCGCGCAACCCGATGACGCCGATGTACACGCCATCCGGGCGCTCGTCATGGACTGGTATGCCGCCAGCCCCTTGCTGAGTGAGGTCGAACGCCAGGCGGCGCTCAACGAAGCCGAGGCAGCCGCGGTACGCGCTCTACAGCTCGACAGCGAGCATGCCCTGGCTCTGGCCTTCTTCGCTGAAATCCTGGTCGACCAGCAAAAATGGTCGCAAGCGGAACAGACCATTCAAGCGGCCGCTCTGATCGATCCAAATTCGATGGATGTCCAGCGCGTATTCGGTTATGTGTTGGAGTCCCTTGGCCAGTATCGCGCCGCGATTGAAAAATATCAGGAGGCAGCCAAGATCGCGCCCAACCTGACTTTCCTATACATTTTCATCGGCCGGAATTTTCTCAGCCTGGAGGTGCACAACCGCGCCCTGGATGAATTTGAGAAGGCTGCCAAGATCAACGAACAGCTGGGGATCAAGGACCCTGTGCCGTATATCGAAATTGCTAAAACCTACACGCGCGAAGGCGAATTTTTTGCTGCGGCCCTCAATGCCGAAAAAGCGTTGACTTTTAACCCGTATAACCCGAACACCTATGGCCAATTAGGCACTATTTACACCAAAGCGCGTAACTTCGAGGGCGCCCAACCGGCTTTTAAGTGCGCCGTGCGGGGTTGCAGCGCCGAGGCGAACACGGTGGCACAAGAGTTGATGGAGGGGCAAGGCGTGGAAGTGCAGGGTTTACCGCTCACCTCAGGGACAGTGGCTTTCTATTACGTCCAGTACGGCTCGGTGTTGGCTGCCCTGAGCCGCCCTAACCAGAATTACTGTCCGGAAGCGCTCGAGGTACTTGGAGATGTAAGTGCTAAATATCCTGATGATCCCATTTTTAAAGGCATCATCGACGAGAACATCACGATCTGCAACCTGGTAGGCAGCACGGGCGGTACTCCAACGCCCTAAATGAGCGTCTTCACGGAAGCGAATTCTCCCCAAAACCCTTGACGATCTCTAAAAATTTGGGTATGATCTAGTCTCGAGTTAGCACTCTCGCCCATCGAGTGCTAACTTCTCTGCATGTAGTTTATCAAAATTATTCCACCCCTAACAGGAGGCTAGTATGTCGATAACTCTCAAACCCTTAGGCAACCGCGTAGTGGTCGAACCGACCGAGCAAGAGGAAGTAACTGCCGGCGGTATCGTCCTTCCAGAGACTGCCAAGGAAAAACCCCAGAAAGGGACGGTCCTGGCGATTGGCCCGGGCGACCGCGATGAAGGCGGGAAGCGCATCCCGCTCGACGTCAAAGAAGGTGATACCGTGCTCTTTGCCAAGTACTCCGGCACAGAGATCAAAATGGACGGCAAGAAGTTGCTCATCCTGCGCGAGAGCGATTTGCTGGCAATTGTCCTAGGAAACTAATTATCCCAAACATAAGGAGTAAGATCTATGGCTGCTAAACAACTTGTATTCTCAGAAGAAGCCCGCCGGCGCTTGCAGCACGGCATGGATATCCTGGCGACCGCAGTAGTAACCACGCTTGGACCGAAAGGCCGCAATGTGGCGATCGACCGCAAGTTCGGCTCTCCCACCATCACCCACGATGGTGTTTCCGTCGCCAAGGAAATCGAACTGGAAGACCCCTTCGAGAACATGGGCGCGCAATTGCTCAAAGAAGCCGCGACCAAAACGAATGACATCGCCGGCGACGGCACCACCACTTCCACCGTTTTGGCCCACTCTATCGTGTCGGAAGGCATGAAGAACCTGGCTGCCGGTTTCAACCCCATGCTGCTCAAGTTGGGGATCGAGGCGGCTACCAAGGCCGTTGCCCAGAAGATCAATGACCAGGCGATCGAAGTCACGACCAAAGAGGAAATCGCCAACGTCGCCTCTATTTCCGCCCAGGACCGCGCCATCGGCGAACTGATCGCAGGTGTGATGGACAAAGTGGGTAAGGACGGCGTGATCACGGTCGAAGAGTCGAAGGGTCTGGAATTCGAGACCGAGTACGTCGAAGGTATGCAATTCGACCGTGGCTACATCTCGCCATATTTCATCACCAACCCAGAGAGCATGGATGCCTCGGTCGCCGATTCATACCTACTGGTCTACGACAAGAAGATTTCGGCCGCTACGGACATCGTGCCCGTCCTGGAGAAAATGGTGCAGGTTGGCAAGCGTGAGCTAGTGATTATCGCCGAAGACGTGGATGGTGAGGCGCTGGCTACCCTGGTGCTCAACAAGCTGCGGGGCATGCTGAATGTGGTCGCCGTCAAAGCCCCGGGCTTTGGCGATCGACGCAAGGCCATGTTGCAGGACATCGCTGTCCTGACGAATTCCACCGTGATCTCCGAAGAGACCGGCCGCAAGCTGGAAACCGCGGTTATCGCCGATCTGGGTCGCGCCGAGAAAGTCGTGGTCACCAAAGACGATACGACCATTATTGGCGGGAAAGGCGATCCGGCGCAGATCAAAGGTCGCATCGAGCAGATCCGAGTAAAGGCGATCCGGCGCAGATCAAAGGTCGCATCGAGCAGATCCGAGTAGAAATCGACAAGAGCACCAGCGACTACGACCGCGAAAAACTGCAAGAGCGCCTGGCCAAGCTCTCTGGCGGCGTCGCCATCATTCGCGTGGGCGCAGCTACTGAGACCGAGCTGAAAGAGAAGAAGCAC
>C687J35164_10000562_pt1 | contig 13074 bp, 11 predicted proteins | sample RifCSP13_3_FD_35164 | JGI IMG/M metagenome (IMG submission 35164)
GGTATGTCGTTTAGATCGTCTCCTACAAACGCCACTGCCCCGTCGTCCACACCTGCTGCGGATAAAATCCGATTGAACACCGACACCTTCTCAACCACACCTTGCTCTACGAAGTGAATCTTTAACTCGAGTACCCGTTTTTCCACCGCCTCCGAGGAGCGCCCAGATATTATCCCCGTCTTTATCCCCGCCCGGTGCAGAAGCTCGATCCCGAGACCATCTCGGACGTTGAAGGCCTTTTGCTCTTCTCCACTTCCCGTGAGCCAAACGCGGCCGTCAGTCAACACGCCATCGCAGTCCATCAGAATCAATTTGATTCGTGCCGCTCTTCGGTCGATTGAGGAGAACTCTGCCATAGCATCAGTCTCAGCGCACTTCGAATAATTCAATTCCGGCAAGCTTCCAGCCACCATTTTGTGAAAGCACCAACAGCGCAGTCCCGGCTCGATCCTGACCCAACTCTCTTGCTTCAATTTGGACATCAACAAGTATTGTGGCTGCATCCACTTGCTCACTCCGAAGGACTCTTGTTTGCCAGTTTTCAGGTTGTGTACCAACGATTCCGCTGACAAAACGCACCAACTCACCTGGAATAATCAGCGCCTCCAATCCCGCCTTTTTTCCAGCTTTGATTGCAGCATCCAACTGACTTACAAAGGCGCGTGCCGCCTCGTCAACAGGAACTGTGTTAGTTGTAGCTTCAGCTCGAATGCGCTCGGCGCGAGCCAACAGTGAAGTTGCGTAATCGGCCTCCGCTCGTGCGGCGTCTGTAAAGCGTCTTGCCGCTTCCACTGATTGTCCTCGTCGAAGAGCAATTTGGCCCAGCCCGATGTTACCCCACGCGAACGCTTGAGGCGTGGGCAGCACTTCGTCAAGCACCTGGCGAAATAGTCTCTCAGCTTCATCCGCCCTATTCTGGGCAAGTAGTGCCCGCGCCAAAAGAATCCTGGACTCCTGCAGCTGCGGGGCAGTAGCCACAAGCTCGCGGGCCACAACTTCAGCTTTCACATTCTCTTGGGTACTTAAGAGCCGAGTTGCTTCGGCTAATCCTTCAGGAAGACTGCGAACCCGCGGCACGACGTCGTTTGAGTAGTCAACCTGCGGATAGAGTTTCTCCGGATCTATCTCAGCTCGAATGATCTTTGAGCTGGTTCTGAAGACCGCTTCGCCGAAACCGCGAGCAGGAATTGTTGCTTGTGTTGGAATCTGTTCCCCGCGGTCCGTCGTCGCAACCAATTTCACCGTAACGTCAGACGAGCCAATGTTCCGCAAAGCCGAGACCCACTCACTTCCCCTCTGCTGCGGTAGTCCGATCATTAAGTCAGTGTCGGTGACAACATCAAGTTGGTGATCCAGCACTGTTTTCAGAGCGCTCCCACCCTTTTCAGCGAGTGCGCCCCGAACTGCCGCCAAGGTCACCCCGCTGGTTCTGGAGGCCTGGAATGTCTCACGGAGAATGCTAATGAACTGATCACGTCCGAGTTGTTGTTCCACGATTCGCCAAACCATGGCCCCCTTGTTTGGGACGGAACCAAAGTAGGTCTCGTCCATTTGTGTGGAACGAGCAAGCGGGGCGTCCCTTTTCGAAACGCCGCTGTACGCCAAGCGCTGACGTAGTAATTCCGCCTGAGCCGCGTTGCGCCCATATTGCTTCTCAAGAAATGCGGTGGCCAAAAAGCGTGTAAGCCCTTCGCGCAAAACACCCCCGCCCTCACCGCGAACGGGCGTCTGGGCCCCAACCCATAACTGCGCTAATGCCTCAGCTAACAACAACGCAGTACTTGAGTCGACCTTCGCACGACGGAGAGCGCTGCTTTCAACCAGGACTGTTCCCGAGTCGTAGAAGCCGGCGCCTCGATTTACGGCCACCAAACGGATGGGCACCTCAGGTGCGGGACCAAGCAGCGTGGCATAGAACGACCGCAGGGCCCCGGCAAGCAACGCCATGTTCTCCGCTTGTTTTTTCTCGTCAGCCGTTATTCCCTTGCGAACCAGTACCGTTATTCCCTTCGCCTCCGCGGCTCCCTCGATACGATCCCATTCGCCTTGAAGAAAGAAAGGTTGTGCATTCAAAGTTTGCTCAAACGTGCTGACAGCACCTGAACTCTTGTCGAACCCCGAACTAACTATGTTGGGCGCGTTTACCGTCAGGCGAAAGGGTGACGTATCAACACCGCGAATGGAGAATGGTGTATTCGGTAATGGATACCAGAACGATAGGGGCAGAAAGTGGGAGCCTGTGGGTGATAGAGCGGCTAAACCCGTGTTGGCCTCTATCGGGAGCGTGTAGGTTGCGGTGAGCGAGACGGCCCCGTTGGAAGCGACCGCTGAAGGAAGAGTCGTCGTTACGCGTTGTGCGACACCCTGGTTCTCCGGAACCACTCGAAAATTCGCGTTTGCGCCTGCGACAGTGACACTTTTAATAACTGCCTTTGAGTTCAAGCGGAACGTGAGAGTGTTACCTGAGCCACGACCGACATTCGTGGCGTTCAAAGTCGCCGTGACATTCAAAGTGCGCTCCAACATCTGAAGCGAGGAATTGATGTCGTATTTTGTTACGTGCCAAACGACCCGCGCCTCCTCCTGGGCCACTCCATTGAACGAAATAAAAAGAATCGCAAGCAGAGCAAGGCATTTAGGTTTCATAGGCAGATGCTCGTAATGTTCGTAGTTTCGTGTGGGTGCTAACCACTGTTGGTCTCGNCTTGTAACAGCTGATGCAATTTGCCAAGCGTCATAAGGAGTGACTGCATTCGCTCCAATGGCAACGCGTTCGGCCCATCTGAAGGCGCCCGTTCAGGGCAATCATGAACCTCCATGAAAACCGCATCGACCCCACAGGCAACACCCGCTCGAGCAAGCGGTTCGATGAACTCCGGTTGACCACCAGTTGCATCACCAAGGCCACCTGGCAGTTGCAGTGAATGTGTTACATCAAACACCACCGGAATACCAAACTCACGCATGATTGGAAAGGAGCGCATATCAACGACGAGGTTGTTATAACCGAAGCTAACGCCGCGTTCCGTTAGCATCACCCGATTGCAACCCGCANCTCGGGCCTTCTCCACAATGTTGCGCGCCTCCAAAGGCGAGAGAAACTGGCCCTTCTTGACGTTAATTGCGCGGCCCGAACGGGCTGCAGCGAGGATCAAATCTGTCTGGCGACATAGAAATGCTGGAATCTGTAGTATGTCTGCGACCTCCGCCGTGCGTTCAACCTGAGATACGTCGTGCACGTCAGTGAGTACCGGCACGCCCGCCTCGATTTTGACACGCTGCAACACTTCCAGGCCCGCATCCAAACCCAGACCGCGAAAGCTCTTGATGGACGATCGGTTTGCCTTGTCGAATGACGACTTGAAAACAAAATCGAGTCCTGCAGTGCGAGCGCGCTTCGCACATTCATGAGCCATCATTAATGCATGTTCAGCAGACTCAATTACGCACGGACCAGCAATGATGGTTAGTCGTCCATCACCAAAAATTACGTTGCCTACCTGAAAACTTCTCGACTGCGCTTCTCGTTCCATGATCGGGATGTTTGAGTCGTGTACTTTAGAATGGCTTCTTCAATATACGCCCAGCCTTCTTCAAAATCGAACCGACCTTGGAATCCTTCTTGTTGTTTGCGTTGCTATCCTTAGATTTCTCTTGAGCCTTTCTTGCAACGGGGCTAGGTGATGGTGAGGGCTCTACTGTTGGAACCGGGCTGGGAATTGCGACGGCNTGCGGCACATCATTGCTCGATCGCACAGCAAACAGGGTCACACTGGCAATCAATAGCAGCACAGCAAAAGATGCAATGAGAGCAATTCGTGTCGATCTTCGTGCCTTTGAAAGAGGAACGGCCAAACGCGAAAAGCTGTGCCTGTACCTGGATTTATCGGCAAATGAGGGCGTTTCATTCCCCTGGGCGGAGCTGCTGAGCACTGTCATCTCACTGGCAGCAGAGGTTGCTGCGACAGACTCCCGCATACGTGTAATGTCGATAATTAGCCTTCCGGAAGGAGATTCAGTGCCTATCTCCCTGAGGGTGGCTAGATCCGTAGGCGAGCTGTTAGCGGCATTCTCGAGACCCAGGCGTTCAGCAGTGGACCACAATTCACGGCGGAATGCTGCCGCGTCTGCCGGCCGGTCTTCGGGCCGCTTCTCTAAGGCATGCAATACGACTCTCTCAAGCTCTTCGGGAATGCCAGGGACAAGCTCCCGAGGACTGCGCGGGATTTCCGATGTGTGCTTCATCGCAATCGCAATCGGGCTGGAGCCGCTGAATGGCACGGTTCCGGTAAGCATCTCGTAGAGAATCACACCCAGACTGTAGACATCTGCCGCCGGGCTTAAATCAGACCCTTCGCACTGTTCTGGTGACATGTAACGTGGTGTCCCGATCATTGCGCCGAGCACCGTCAAAGTAGGGTCATCTTCGTCAACCCACTCAGTTGCTAGTTTCGCAATCCCAAAATCAAGTACCTTAACGACCGAGAGCGAGTCAGATTTCTGAACGATGAATATGTTTGCCGGCTTCAGATCTCTGTGGATTATGCCCGCATCGTGCGCTGCTGCCACGGCATCGGTGATCTGCAACATCAACGCAACGGCGCGCGCAGCGTCGAATGGCCCCTGCTTGACCAATACCTCTCTCAGAGTTTGGCCAACCAGCAACTCCATGACGATATACACGTATCCATCGACCGTCTGGCCAAAATCAGTGACTGATACTGCATTCGGATGCTGTAAGCGACCAGCCGCTTTTGCTTCGCGCTGAAAACGTATTCGCGCCGCTTCGTCCTCCACAAATCGCTGGTTGAGAACCTTCACTGCGACAGGACGATCAATCAGCAGATGGCGAGCACGGTAGACGGTTCCCATACCCCCGAAGCCGAGTCGTTCTTCCAGTAGGTACTTCTCATCGAGCGTATGACCAATTAGTGGATCGATCGGCGTGGCCGCACCTACGGTGGAATCCGCTTGTAAATTTGTTTTGTCTTCGGGGCAGACCAGAACGCCAGGCGCATAGTGTCTCCCACATGTAGGGCAATGAAGCATTAGTTTGTATTGGGAGAACTTGTGAACAGATTATGACGCAAAAACTGGTTAGATGCACTGAGCCAGTTTCAGGTGGGGTTCGAGTGGAGGGTCGGGAAGAATTAATTACGGAGGTTGCATCTAGAAGGAACTATAAATAATTGCAAAACGGTTGCAACCCCTGCTCGGAAAGATTAATCACCAGTGGTAGCGCTAACGCGTTCTGCATGACTAATCGATTCAAGGTCATTATCCTTCTCCATCGAAGTTTCATTCTGTAGCCGATTCGCAAAGGCTGCCTGAACAAAAGATGTAAACAAAGGGTGTGCCGTTAACGGTTTTGACTTGTATTCGGGATGAAATTGACACGCTAGAAACCATGGGTGAACTTCCCGCGGGAGCTCGATGATCTCAATAAACTTCTGGTCTGGTGATACGCCACTAAACACCAATCCGCAACGCTCAAGCGGTTCCCTAAACTCCGGATTGAATTCGTACCGATGCCGATGTCGTTCGCTTATCTGGTCAACGTCGCCATAAATTTGTCGAGCCAAAGAGCCAGGAGCGAGATCGCAGGGCCAGGCACCTAATCTCATGGTGCCTCCAAGTTCTTCCACGTTAACCAGGTCTCTTAGCTTGAAGATCACTGGCGACGTGGTTTCAGCGACGAACTCGGTAGAATCAGCATCCTTTAGCCCACAAACATTTCGGGCATATTCAATACAGGCCGTTTGCATTCCAAGGCAGATGCCGAAGTAAGGTGTTCGACTCTTGCGGGCATAGGAGATCGCTCTGATCATGCCGGCAACCCCCCGCTTGCCGAAGCCGCCCGGTACTAAAATCGCGTCGAAATCCCGCAACCGAGCCTCAAACTCATCGTCCTCCATCAAATCTTCAGATTCGATCCACCTAACTTCCACTCGTAGATTATTTGCTACGCCCCCGTGCGTCAGAGCCTCACGGAGTGATTTGTATGAATCCTCGAGCTCGACGTATTTCCCCACTATAGCGATTGACGTTTCACCAGCAGCAGGTTCTCGAATCGTACTTACCAAGTCGCGCCATTCTGAGAGGTCTGCAGATGAAGCCAGACTGCCGAAGCCAAGCTGGGTAACGATTAGTTCGTCAAGGCCTTGTTCGTGAAGAGCCAACGGAACCTCATAAATGGTACCGACATCCTGTGCGCTGATCACAGCCGACTCCTTAACGTTACAGAACAATGCGATCTTTGAACGGAGGTCGTGAGACAGCGGCCGTTCGGAACGGCAGAGGAGAATGTCTGGAGCGATACCGATTTCGCGCAAGTCCCGAACAGAGTGTTGGGTAGGTTTGGTCTTTAACTCCCCGGCCGCTGCTATATACGGGACCAATGTGACGTGAATGAAGAGGGCGTTGCCTGCCCCTTCTTCATTGCCCATCTGCCGGATCGCCTCGAGAAAAGGCAACGACTCAATGTCGCCTACGGTGCCGCCGATCTCAACAATTACAACATCTGGTTTATCTTTGTCGGCCACAGCCCGAACGGCATCTTTGATTTCATTTGTGATGTGAGGAATCACCTGAATGGTCTTGCCCAGGTAATCACCGCGCCGTTCTTTTTCAATAACCGAAAGATAGATTCTCCCGGTGGTCCAATTATTCGCTTGCGACAGATGCGCATGTGTAAATCGCTCGTAGTGCCCAAGATCCAGATCAGTCTCTGCCCCATCGTCCGTTACAAAAACCTCCCCATGCTGAAACGGTGACATTGTTCCCGGATCGACGTTGATATAGGGATCCAACTTAATTAGTGCAACCTGAAGTCCCCTCGCCTCCAGCAGACATCCAATTGAAGAGGCCGCCAGACCCTTTCCCAGACTCGATACAACGCCCCCGGTGACAAAGATGTATTTTGGCATCACTAGCTCTCCAAGCCGTTATTCATTCGTCGCGCTCTGTGCTCTAAATGTCTTTGGCCTCGGGGGAAACTGAGCCAGCTTCTGGCTTGTCCCCAGATTCTTCTTCCCCATCATAATAGCCCTGCTTGAAGTCCTCCTGAACCTCCATTGCTTTACCAGCCGCAGGATCTAGAATTTTCTGCAGACCGGTCATCCCTGAGCTCAAAAGCCCTGGCGCTTCATGCGCACGACGGTCGAACTCTTCCGGAGTAACAGAGTACGGGCGGCTGATTCTCAGTAATCCGGCCACACCGCAAAGGATAAGAAAGGCAATAAAAGCTAATCCCAACCAATCACTCATAGTGTCCCCGGCTGAAGTGATTCAAGGTGCTTCGCCAGTGCTTCAACACGTCGCAAATCTGCCACTGTATCCACACCAATTGACGTCGTTGCCGCCTGGGTCGCCACAATCGTGACGTCGTTCTCCAGCGCTCGCAACTGTTCGAGTCGCTCCAATTCCTCGAGTTTGCTTTGGCGCCAGGTGGTGAAACTCAACAATACCTCTCGTCGATAGACATACAAACCCGTGTGCTTTTTAAATTGTCCTATCAGATCTTTCTGTTCATTCAAAGCAGCCTCAAGTGAGCCATACCTAATAACAGCGTCCCTCGGGAACGGGATCGGAGACCGAGAGAAGTAGATCGCGTGTCCATCGTCGCTGACGACGATTTTGACTACATCCGGGCTAAGCACTTCACTCACATCAGCGATAGGTTCCCAAGTCGTCGCAATCCCGGCCTCCTGGTTCAACTTAAGGGCTGTAACGGCGGTGTCGATGGTATCGGGTGAGATGAGCGGCTCATCACCTTGAACGTTCACCACAATGTCAACGTTCGCCAACTCACGCGCCACCTCGGATATGCGGTCGGTTCCAGTTCGGTGTTCCGCTCGAGTGACCCTGGCTTCGTACCCATTTGCGACCACCAAATCAGCCACTCGCTCGTCGTCGGTTGCGATGATGACGCGTTCAACGGTCTTTGCTGCGACGGCGCGTTCGGCAACCCACAGAACCATAGGCTTTCCCGCGATCTCTGATAAGACTTTTCCGGGGAAGCGGCTCGAGCCATATCTGGCCGGGATGATAGCAACTGTTCGGGAGAAGGCTGGTTGGCGAGGATTTTTACCCGTTTGATTCACGGGAGGACAGGTTACCTCGACGAGCAAAAACGTGTCAACACTTCCAAGGTAGTGTTCGATCGAGGAGTGTCTGAGGAATCGCTCAGGTATGAAGGGATAGCTCCAGTTCTCCTCGTCTTGGCCAGCGCTAGAGATGAGACCACCCAGTCCGCAATCAGCAACGAAGACGCGCCGAGATTCTCTTCCTTACCTTTTTAGGTTCGAGACACTCGGATATCATCTGCGTACGGATGCGCGTCTATTACTCACCTTGCTACTACGCTGATATCGGTCCAGGGCACATTTTCCCAATCCGAAAATTCGAGTTGGTTCGCGATAGACTACTGGGCTATCGCTATCAGAGTACTCCAACAGGATTCATTGATTACCTCTGCGGCCGTTGTGGACTGTGATGTACACCAAGGTAACGGCACGGCGTCAATATTCACGGCTGATCCTGATGTTCTTACTTTCTCCATGCACGGCGCCAACAACTACCCACTCTTCAAACCGACTTCAACAATCGATATTGAACTACCAGACGCGACAGAAGATGATGACTATCTTCACGCATTGGAGACAAATCTCCATAATGTGTTTGAACATAAGCCCGACATTGTCTTCTATCTTGCGGGTGCTGATCCTTTTATCGGCGATAGATTGGGCAGACTCTCAGTTTCCATTAAAGGATTGAGGGCGAGGGACCATATCGTACTTGCGGCATGTAAGGAAAACCAAACTCCCGTGGTAACAGTAATGTCAGGAGGGTACGGCGAGGAGGTGGATCAGACGATAGAAATTCACTGCAACACAATACGTTCCGCTTGTTCGTTGTTCCCCGGCACAGCAAACACGGCCAGCACACACACGACCTGATGCGCAGAATCCTGAAGTTTGTTTGCCTATTGCTCCTCGGGATACTTATAGGCGGTGTCGCGTATGAGTTATTAATGCTCGTCAGAGTCTCGTGGCTTCGATCACACGATCCAGTGAGCAGCTCCTTGATTGAAACCAGAGTCGCGGAGACGAGAGCACGCGGAGAACAACCTCGTCGCGTGCAAGTGTGGGTCACAATCGATCGAATCTCGCCGAATCTGCAGCGCGCTGTACTCGCTGGCGAAGATGCGAATTTCGTCCTGCACAGCGGCTTTGACTATTCGGCAATTCAGAAAGCCTGGGAACAAGCGCAGCGCGAAGCCGCACGAGAGGCCAAACGTGAGGGAGAGGACGACGACTGGATTCCAAACATGCCGGACTTTCGGCGGGGTGCCTCCACAATCACCCAACAACTCGCAAAGAATCTCTACCTTTCATCAGAGCGGTCATTCGCCCGTAAGGGTCAGGAGGCGGTGCTTACGATATTTCTCGAACGATTGTTAACCAAGCGAAGGATACTTGAAATCTATTTAAACGTGATTGAGTGGGGTGAAGGTGTGTACGGCGCGGAGGCGGCTTCAAGAGTTTACTTCAACAAACCTGCTGTTTCGTTGACTCCGAACGAGGCGGCCTTTCTGGCGGCCATGATTCCGAACCCACGCACGGTCTTTAATCCGAAACTTAACCCCAAGAGAGTTGCGAGACGTCAGCGAATCATCTTGCGAGGAATGCCTTATGTAAAACTGCCTGTAAGTTAGTTTGTTACCACAAGTGAATCGAAGAATTCTTTAACCGATTTTTCCTCTGCCCTGGCGTTCATTACACAAAGTACATAAAGTTGCCGCTCATTCCTTTTGTGGGTTGAAAATACCTGCATCACACCACTCAAACCTGTTATCGAGATTTGGTATTGCCTGCCTCTTAAAGAGCCGACTTTAACCTCCCCCTGGTAAGTAACGTCAAACGATTCATCATTTCCCATTCGCTTCAATCTCAAATCAAGAAGCCGGCCAATGTCTTTAGCGGTTTTTTCAATCACACTGGTGTTTGACTCGGAACCCTTAGGGCCCTTGGCCCAAACTACCATGTAAGCTGCATTTCCCGAACTGCCCTCAGAAACGTTGAAATCCAAATCGCCCCCACCTCGGTCGGTAGTGACTGGAATGACTACCCCCTGCTCGACTGCGTTTCCCGGAACAAGAATGGAAAAGCCAAAGTCAGAAGGAGTCAGCATTTTCCAGCCTGAGTCGTCCTTCGGGCCTCTTGTCGAGAAGTTGTCCAGGCTTGCACGGTGATTAGGCCGATGTTGCGCACGACCTGATGATGTGTTTGTGAGCTTGTCACCTTCGACAGGCTTTGGACTCCGGTTTTCTGCCAGGGCCCGTCTGAAATCCCACGGAGCCACGGGCGTTGGGTTATTCCAGATACCCCTTAGTTCAGTGCGAGCGGCTTGCGCGCTAGCGGCATACAGGGTTTGTTCCTGTGGACTTAAGCGGGCTGCATTGTTAGCGTCATACCAGGCGACCCCGTCGCGCAACATCTGCGCACAAACATCCATTTCATCAAGAACAACTCTGCCGAGAATGAACCCATTCTGTCCGAGTCCTGTGTAATGGACCACTATGAATTTGTTGAGCACAAGGGTAGCGAGGTGCAGTCTGGATTCTTCTGCGAGGGGCTGGTCCTTTTCGGGAGCGTCTATTCCGAGCAGTCTGATTTTGATGGACCTGTTCAGATTAGAGACCGTCAAGACATCGCCTTCATCGACGGATTCGACCTTTCCGTAAAGCGTTGCCGCATTTGCGGCAGTGGTTACCAACAGAAAAGCACTAATCAGAAGCACGGTTCTGGTTAGTGCAATGAGTTTGTGCATTGCTTTCCCCTTGACTGTCTTAAGATCCTAGACAGTAAATTCTCCCGCCAGAGTCAATTCAGCCTTCCTCAATTCGTAGCGGCCGCGTCCGAGATTACCTTCGGGAGTCAATGCAAGAATTAGGAAGTAGTCGCGGCTAAGGACTCGGATCGCGAGCACACAGTTCTCGAGTGAGATCACCAACTCGCGAAGGTTCCCGAACCCTATATCGCTTCCTGATCGGTGGCCGCTGCGAACAAGAGACGTAAATTCAGCTGCTGCGACGTCGAGGTTCGCTTCCTTGCCGGCCTCACCCAGAACTTTTTCAACGGCGATACCGTCTGTTCCCATTATGAGCGCACCGAGGCTGCCCTCGGTGCGCTCAAGGATCGATTCGAGCATTTGTTTAAACATAAAAACACCTCCAACTACGGCCGCTGACCGCCAAGTGTTCCGGGCCGAGCAGTCGGGTTTGACGTACTGGGCGGAAGGTTTGGAGCAGGCGCGCTTAGCAGTTGAGGAGTGTTTGGTGTCGCTTGCGGCGCTGGCTGCTGCTGTAGTTGAGTCGGGGTCGGCGTGTTGCTGGGCGGGTTGCCCAACGGTACCGGCTGAGGGATCGTAATCGACCGAGGACCAGTGCTTGCCGCCCCTGGAAGTGGCCGGCCTTGGTAGTCGGGCCGATAGATATGTGGAGTAATGAAGAAAAGGATCTCACTGTTGGACCGCGTCGTCAGCTTTCGCTTGAACAGATTGCCGAGCACGGGTATAGAAGCGAGTCCTGGAGTACGAACGCGTGTTTCACCTTCCTGATCAGCAAGCACACCACCCATTACTGTGGTCCCACCATCTGGAACCAAGACTTCAGATTGCATGCGCTGCGTATCTATTCCAGGAACGCCACCGACGGCGATGCCGGTATTGATAGTGTTGTTCTCGATCGTCACCCGCAACACTACTGTACCGACGTCTGTGATCTGCGGTGTGATTGAGAGTCGCAACGGAACAGATACGAACGTAGTTGTTACGACTGCTGTACCACTCGCCGCCTGTGTCGTCTGAACTGGAATCTGCGAGCCGCTTTCAATTTGCGCTGGACGATTGTTCAACGCAGTAACTCGAGGCGTGGCAACAGTCTTAGCCTGACCGCGTGTCTCGGCCATAGATAAGAGTGCGCTGATTTGAGCTGTGCCAAAGAGTCCGGTAGTCAAGCCAATAACTGTGCTTGCAGCTGCCGCGCCCAGGGAGCCAAGTGGTTGGTTCGTACCAGCCAGCCCGCCAAACACTCCAAAAGGATTGAAACCACTCTGCACTCCTTGGTTGCCTGAGCCACCGCCGCTGCCAGAACCTGATCCACTACCACTTCCGGAACCACTGCCTGAATCACTGGTGCTGGTTGCTGGAAGCGTTGTGAGACTTCCTAAACCCCCGCGCCCCAGGTTCATCGCACCGGCGGAAAGTTGCGCACCTAAATCGCGACTGAAGTTCCTTTGCGCAATGACGATTCTGGTTTCGATTTCAACCTGCGGCTCAGGCTGGTCGAGAATTGCAACCAACTGCCTAATAGCTTCGATGTTGTCCTTCACGTCTGTGATGATCAACGTATTGCTGCGGCCGTCGACCTCAATCGAACCTCTTCGGGAAAGCCTACGAGAGATGATTGGTAATAATCCCTGATCTCCGCTGCCTCCGGTGGCATCGCCACCAGCTCCACCACTGAAGCTTAAATTTGTGGCGCCACCAGAGAACGCACCAGTGGATCCCGCGGCTTGGGCCAGCGTTCCCGATGCTCGCGCGTAGTTCAGCCGAATGAATTCGGTAACTAACGGAGAGGCATCCAGACGAGAGTCGTTGAGCACCTTTTGAGTTTCAGCCTCTTTCGCGAGGACCTCGGTTGTCGCCACGCGCAGAATGTTGCCATTGGACTCGACGCCCAGCCGGTTGGCCTTTAAGACGGCGTCTAACGCGAGGTTCCAGGGAACATCTTGAACGTTGACTGTCACAGGCACAGCGGCGACTGAAGAGTCGATAACGAAGTTCACGCCATACTGCTCCGTGATGTAGTTCAAGATATCTCGAATGTCTGCGTTCACGACGTTTAGATTGATTGGCTCACCCACAAATCCAGGCTCGCCGTAGCGTTTTCCCTGCTCTGATTGACTGGGGTTGTCACTTTCAGGCGGGAGTGAAGGCTTCTGTTGCGGCGCGGCGGCCGGATCTTGTTGCAAGCCACTATGAGTAGCTGCAACCGAGCCGATTACTGCGAAA
>C687J35164_10000564_pt1 | contig 13048 bp, 11 predicted proteins | sample RifCSP13_3_FD_35164 | JGI IMG/M metagenome (IMG submission 35164)
CTCAAGACAGACAAGAATCCAGCCGATCCGTTTCTGGACCATCGATGAACAAACTCTCTGTCCTCATGCCCATCTACAACGAGGCCCGGACCTTGCGGACCATCGTTGGGCGTGTCCTCGACTCCCCGATCGACCTCGAAATCGAGGTGATCTGCGTCGACGATTGCTCAAAGGACAACTCGTTGGCGATCCTCCATGAGTTGGCCGCCGCCGATCCCCGGATCAAGGTGATCGCCCAGCCGGTCAACATGGGCAAGGGGAAGGCGATTCGCACCGCCATAACCAACATGACGGGGGACGTCGGGATTGTCCAGGACGGCGACCTCGAGTACGACCCCGACGAGTACCCCAAGATGATCGGACCCATCTTGGAGGGAAAGGCCGACGCGGTGTACGGATCACGTTTCGCGGCCAGCGCCGAGCGACGCGTCCTCTTCTACTGGCACGCGGTGGGGAACAGGCTGCTAACTGCGCTGTCCAATATGGCCAACGACATCAACCTGACCGATATGGAGACCTGTTACAAGGCGGTCCGAGCCGATGTCCTTCACGACCTCCGGCTGACCAGTGACCGATTCGGGATCGAGCCCGAGATCACCGCGAGGCTCGCCCGTTACGGAGCCCGGATCTATGAGGTGCCGATCAGCTATCACGGCCGCACCTACGCCGAAGGCAAGTCGATCGGCTGGCGGGACGGAGTTCAGGCGTTGTGGCTGATCTTCAGATTCCGTTTCCTGGACACCAAGTCATCGATTGATGCCGGTCACAGCACCCTGGAGAGCCTCTCCGCCGCCCCGGGAGTCGCCAGGTGGACAATGGAGCAATTCAGGCCGCATCTCGGTGCACATGTCTTCGAGGCCGGGGCGGGTATGGGGAATCTGACTGCCCAACTCCTGGACCGGGAGAGTCTGGTGGTTGCTGACATCGACGAGCGTCATGTAAGAGAGGTCAGGAAGCGGTTCGGTCATCTGGAGAATCTGGAAGCCGTTCAAGGCGACCTTCAGGACCCCGGCTTCTACGAGGGTTTGTCCGGGGAGTTCGACAGCGTGCTTTGCGTCAACGTCCTCGAACACCTCGACCATCCCGACACTGCTGTTGCCGAGTTTTTCAAAACGACTCGGTCAGGCGGCAAGGTGTTGGTGCTTGTTCCGGCCCATGAGTGGCTCTTCTCCGAGGCTGATACCGCCCTAGGCCATCGCATGCGCTTCACTGAAGCCAGATTGCGGGGTCTTCTCGAGGAATCAGGATTCGTTGTCGAGGACCTCTATGAGTTCAACCGGCTAGGTGTGCTCGGTTGGTATACCAACAAAGTGTTTGGCCGGACGGAGATCGCCCCCTGGCAGGCCCGTCTCTTTGGTTTCCTCCTGCCATTGGCCCGGCTGAGCGAGCGTCTCACATTCCTTCCGGGACTCAGTCTCATCGCAATCGGCAAGAGGCCGTGACCAGAGAGGGGAAGACACCCACTAGACCGCTGATCGTGGCGTTGGTGGGGTTGGTGGTCGCCATAGGGTTCGGTGTGAAGATCCTGGACGGTGCGAGGTGGGACCCGTCCGTATTCGTCGCCTTCGGTGATACGAACATCCCGACAAAGGAATTCGCGGAGGAGCGGCTGGGAAAGGTCTACCTCCGGATCGGGCAGGGCCACGATGGCAAGTACTTCTTCGTCCAGGCTCACGATCCGTTGCTCCTCGAGCCCGCCGAGAACGCATCGGTGTTGGATCGCCCCCTTTATCGAAGTCAGCGCATGCTCTATCCGCTGCTCGCGGGAGGCTTTGGCGTTTTTGGCTCCACCGGCGTGATGTGGGGGCTCCACGTGGTCAACGTACTCGCACTCGCTGCAGGCACTTATGCCACAGCCGTTGTTGCACGACAAATGGGTGGTTCTGCCTGGTGGGGCCTGGCCTTTGCACTCAATATCGGCCTGATCAGTGAGGTCAACATCGACGGTGCCGGAGTCCTTGCGGCGGCTCTCGCTTTCGGCGCGGTGGCTGCCGTCCTAAGCCGAAAGGAGGCAGTGGCAGTGGCCCTGCTGGGCCTCTCTGTTCTTTCGCGCGAGGTGATGTTGGTGGTCGCTCTTGGTGTCGGATGGTGGCTGTGGCGCGCCGGGCGTCGACGTCTGTCGGTACTCAGCGTCATCGTTCCGGTCGCGTCGGTGGGTCTTTGGGCCATGTATCTGCGGCTTCGACTCGGTTGGGCGTCTGGGGCCACGGAAGCGGGCTTGGCCTTCGACCCCCCCTTCGTTGGGCTGGTCAAGGCCATCCCTGCCTGGCTCGATTCGCCGTTGGACATGGTCGCCGGGCTTGCGGTCCTGCTCTTGTTGGGTGCGTATCTCTCCCGCACTCTGAAATCTAACGCACTCGTTGGCTGGGCCTTCGTCGGGTTCGTCCCGTTGACCATGGTCTTGAGCGAGTTGGTTTGGCGCTACTACTTCGACAGCACACGGGCTGTTGCTCCCATGATCACGGCGTTCGTCCTCATGGTTTTTGTGATCGAGCAGAAGCCTTTGACCGTCGAGCCCTCTCTTTCTGAACTCCCTCCGGTCGGGGCCTGAATCGTGTCCGAGACTAGGTCCTGGTCGCGCCCGCTCGTGGTTGGCTTTGCAGGCTCTGCGGTAGCACTTCTGCTTGTGGCGAGGGTGTTTGGGATGATCGGTGGCGATCCCACCAATTTTGTCGGGTTTGGGGAGGATTCAACCCTCATCAACGAGTATGCCGAGTCCAGGCTCGGGCGGGAGGTCGCAAAGCGGCCGGCCATGGGTCACGACGGCAAGTACTTCTTCGTCCAGGCTCACGATCCTTTCTTCATCGAGCCTGATCAGAACATCGCTGTCATCGACCGTCCCCTGTATCGCGCCCAGCGAATGCTCTATCCCATGCTTGCGGGTGGCTTCGGGCTCTTCAGTTCGGTCGCGATCGTCTGGGGCCTGGTCGTGGTGAATGTTCTCGCCATGGGCGCCGGCACGTTTGCCACCTCCGTGGTGGCACGTCGGATGGGTGGGTCACCATGGTGGGGTCTCGCATTCGCTCTCAATGTCGGGTTGGTCAACGAGGTCAATATCGATGGGGCTGGGGTCATCGCGGCAGCTCTCGCCTTTGGGGCCGTGGCTGCAATCCTCACCGACAGAGGAGGCTGGGCTGTCGCGCTCTTGACTTGGGCTGGTCTCTCGCGCGAAGTGATGTTGGTCTCTGCTGTGGGGGTGGGCTTGTGGCTCTGGCAGATGCAGCGTCGAAGGCTGGCCCTTCTCACCGCCGTGATACCGATTGCTGCCGTGGGCCTCTGGGCCGTATTTCTTCGAGTTCGACTTGGTAGAGGATCAGGGGCAAGCGAAGCGGGATTTGCCTTCGAGCTCCCATTCGTGGGCCTGGCCAAGGCAATTCCCATCTGGCTCGAACGGCCACTGGATATGGCCGCCGGTTTGGCAGTGCTGTTCCTATTGGGTGTCTACCTCTACCGAACACTGAAGTCCAACGCCCTGGTCGGCTGGGCCTTCCTCGGTTTCGTGCCACTGACACTCGTGTTGAGCGATCTGGTCTGGACCCACTATTTCGACAGCACCAGGGCAGTGGCACCAATGATCACTGCTTACGTTCTGATGGTATTCCTCACCAATCGACCGACAGCGAGGGTCGACCAACTGCGATCGGAACCTTCGATGGAGAGCAGTTAGTCGCGTGTCTGAGACGAGGATCTCGAGACCATTGATGGTCGGACTGATAGCCGTGCTCTTCGCGTCGCTCATCGCGTTACGCGTCTTGACCGCCTTCGATCGGGATCCGACAATATTCGTTGCTTTCGGCGTGGATGCGACTGCCATCAGTGACTATGCCGAGACCAGGTTGGGGCGAGAGGTGACCAAGCGTGATAGGCAGGGTCACGATGGCAAATACTTCTTCGTCCAGGCCAACGACCCACTTGTTCTTGACCCCGAGGAGAACATCGTGGTCATAGATCGCCCGCTGTATCGGAGCCAGAGGATGTTCTATCCGATGCTTGCCGGGGGTGTCGGTCTCTTCTCCGCCGACATCATCGTTTGGTCCCTACTAATGGTGAACTTGATCGCAATGGGGGTCGGCTCCTGGGCGGTAGCGCACCTGGCGATTGAGATGGGCGGGTCCCCATGGTGGGGACTGTTGTTCGTTCTCAACATTGGGTTCATAAACGAGATGAACATCGACGGTGCTGGAGTAGTGGCAGCGGCTGCTGCCTTTGGGGCGGTGGTGTTGATTCTCAAACACCGATTCGCATGGGCAATCGCGTTGCTCACAATCGCGGCCCTGTCCCGGGAAGCGATGTTGATCGCCGCTGCCGGGTCGGCATTCTGGCTGTGGCGGAAGGGCGAAGAGCGACACAGCGCACTTCTCGTGGCAGGGATTCCACTGGCCGCCGTGGCGTTGTGGGCCACCTACGTGCGGCTACGGATCGAGTTCGACACAGGGGTCTCGCAGGTCCAAGAGATAGGCTTGCCGTTCGTTGGTGCCATCGGGGCTATCCAGCTTTGGGCGAGTGACCCGCTCGACATGGCGGCCGGCATCGCTGTGATCATGCTGTTGCTCCTGTTCACCCGGCGAGTGTTGGTCTCGGGAGAACTATTGGGCTGGGCTTTCCTCGGGTTCGTGCCTCTAGCGATCCTCTTCACGCGACAAGTGTGGAGCGGTTACTTCGACATCACCCGGGCCGTAGCCCCGGTGCTCACCGCATTCGTGCTGTTGGTCTTCCTGGCGGGGAGGGCGACGGAACGAACAAGTGTTCGTCCCTGATCTGGATTACACTGTCGTAACTCAGGCGACCAGGCGGAGCGTTGTCCACAGACTCGATCCTCATCAGGGGCGCCCGTGAGCACAATCTGAAGAACCTCACGGTCGAACTGCCCCGCAACCAACTCATCGTCTTCACAGGGCTCTCCGGGTCGGGGAAGTCCTCGCTGGCGTTCGACACCATCTACGCCGAGGGCCAGCGACGTTACGTGGAGTCGTTGTCGGCCTATGCCCGTCAGTTCCTGGGGCAGATGGACAAACCCGATGTCGACTTCATCGAGGGCCTGTCGCCGGCGATTTCCATCGATCAGAAGACGGCATCCCGGAACCCACGTTCCACGGTAGGCACCGTCACCGAGGTCCATGACTATCTCCGCCTTCTCTACGCCCGGATCGGGATCGCCCACTGCCCCAACGACGGGACCCCTGTGGAGCGCCAGACCCCCCAGCAGATCGTGGACCGCATCCTCGAACTGGAGGAGGGGACCCGCTTCTTGGTGCTGGCCCCGGTAGTGCGGGGGCGCAAGGGCGAGTACGAGGGCCTCCTCTCCGACCTGGCCAAGCAGGGCTTTGCCCGGGCCCGAATCGACGGCGAGGTCTGGGAGCTCACCGAGGAGATCAAGCTCGATCGGTACTACCAGCACACCATCGAGGTGGTGGTCGATCGTCTCGTCCGCAAGGAGGGGATGACCCAACGTCTCACCCAGTCGCTGGAGACGGCGCTGACCCTGACCGAGGGGGTGGCCGACATCGAGATCGAAGGCGGCGCCACCCTCACCTTCTCCCAGCACTTGGCCTGCTCGAAATGTGGTCTCAGCTTCGAGGACCTTCAGCCCCGGAACTTCTCCTTCAACAGCCCCTACGGGGCCTGTCCCGAATGCTCGGGTATCGGCACCAGGTACCAGGTGGACCCCGAGTTGGTGATCGCCGACCCTGACCTGTCGATGAACGAAGGCGCGGTATCTATGTGGGCCTCCAACCGGATGCGTTACTACTACCGGTTGTTGAGCGGGCTGGGCGAGGTGTTCGGCTTCTCGATGGACACCCCGTGGAAGGATCTCTCCGACGAGGTGAAGGAAAAGATCCTCTACGGCACCGGCGAGGAGAGGATCACCGTCCACTACACCAACCGCTTCGGGCGACAACGACAGTGGACGACCACCTTCGAGGGTGCGGTCCCCTTCCTCACCCGGCGTCACGAGTCGGCCGAATCTGATTCCGCCCGGGAGTACTACCAGGAGTACATGGCCCAGGTTCCCTGCGACGCCTGTGACGGAGGGCGCCTCAACCCGGTGGCGCTCGCGGTGACCATCGCCGGCCGCAACATCGCCGCCGTCTCCGATCTCAGTCTCGGCGATGCCGAGGAGTTCTTCGATCGACTCGAGCTCACCGAGCGCGAGGCCAAGATCGCCGAGCGGGTGCTCAAAGAGGTGAGAGCCCGAATCAGGTTCCTGCTCGACGTCGGGCTCGACTACCTGTCCTTGTCCCGTTCGGCGGCGACCTTGGCCGGAGGCGAGGCGCAGCGGATCAGGCTGGCAACCCAGATCGGGTCCGGCCTGGTTGGGGTCCTTTACATCCTCGACGAGCCATCGATCGGCCTTCACCAGCGTGACAACCAGCGTCTTATCGAGACCCTGATCCGGCTCCGTGATCTCGGCAACACCCTGATCGTCGTCGAGCACGACGAGGACACCATCAGGGTGGCCGATCACATCGTCGACATCGGGCCCGGCGCCGGGGAGCACGGCGGCGACATCGTGGCCCAGGGCACCATCGAAGACATAACGAGACAGCCCGACTCCATAACGGGGGACTATCTGGCCGGGCGACGTCAGATCCCGGTCCCGTTCCTACGACGTTCCGGAAACGGTGAGACGATCCGGGTGCTAGGGGCGACCGAGAACAACCTCCAGGGGATCGACGTCGAGTTCCCGCTCGGGGTGTTCACCGCAGTGACCGGTGTCTCCGGATCGGGGAAGTCGTCCCTGATCGAGGAGATCCTGTGGAAGACGCTGGCCAATCGGGTTAATCGGGCCCGGGTGGTCCCCGGCCGNCACAAGAAGGTGGAGGGCATCGAGTTCATCGACAAGGTGATCGACATCGACCAGTCGCCCATCGGCCGGACCCCTCGCTCCAACCCGGCCACCTACACCAAGTTGTTCGACCACATCCGCGCCCTCTACGCCCAGACCGCCGAGGCGCGGGCCCGTGGCTACAAACAAGGGAGGTTCTCGTTCAACGTCAAAGGGGGTCGTTGCCAGTCGTGTTCGGGCGACGGGACCATCAAGATCGAGATGCACTTCCTGCCCGACGTCTACGTGCCGTGCGAGGTCTGCGGCGGGAAGCGCTACAACCGGGAGACACTGGAGATCCTGTGGAAGGGCCACAACATCTCCGAGGTCCTGGAGATGTCGGTCGAGGAGGCACTCGGCTTCTTCGAGAACCAGCCCAAGATCGTGCGCATCCTGCAGACCCTCTTCGATGTCGGCCTTGGCTATGTGAGGCTTGGCCAGCCGGCGACCACCCTGTCCGGGGGCGAGGCGCAGCGGATAAAGCTGGCCTCGGAATTGGGCAGACGCTCCACCGGGCGCACCTTCTACATCCTCGACGAGCCGACCACCGGTCTTCATTTCGAGGACATCCGCAAGCTGCTCCAGGTCCTGCAGCGTCTCGTCGACTCGGGGAACACGGTGGTGGTGATCGAGCACAACCTCGAGGTGGTCAAGTCGGTGGACTATGTGATCGACCTCGGGCCCGAAGGGGGCAGCGGCGGAGGGAGGGTGGTGGCCACCGGGACCCCCGAAGAGGTAGCCCAAGTGGGGGAGAGCTACACCGGCAAGTTCCTCCGCGAGTTGGTCGGGGGTTGAGGGCCTAACACCTCAACGTCGATTCCGTCGATGCCGATCAAAACGGTGTCAATGCGGCGTGAACATCGTCCCGAGGTGCTGGTCGTCTCCGTAATCGTCCTGCTGACGGCCTTCTACGTCCGAGCCGAGTACGTCCCTCCCTGGGCCGAGAGAAATCTGGAACTGGCCGAGGGGAAATGGGACTTGCCGGTCTCGGACGTGGGCCCCTGGTTCTCGGCCTGGACGTTGGGAGACGGCCAGGCCTTCGCCGTGATCGCGTCAGATCCCCTCGGCCTCGAGATTGGTGACGACCTCAGGGACCCGGCCTATCGCTATCAGCGAGCCGGGTACTCGTGGCTGGTGTGGGCCGCAAGCGGGGGTCAGAGGGGTCTGATCCCCTACGCCATGGCGGCAGTCGGCGCGCTGGCGGTGGTTGGGACCTTGGTTCTCGCCATCTCTCTCCGGGAGCGTTTGGGCCCCTTTGTCTGGTTCTTGGTGCTCAACCCCGCCCTCTACATCGGATTTGCGGGAGACACCGCCGAGCCCCTCGCCATTCTGTTCCTCGGTCTGGCGCTGGCCTCAAACCACCCGTGGGCGGGGGCCGCCCTCGGTGTGACCCGACCCGACTATCTCCTCGCCCTCCTCGGGCGATGGAAGACCTTCGCCTCTGGGGTAGGGGCGGCACTGCTTGTGGTGGGGTATTCCGTCGTCCGCTTCGGGATCGAGACGCTGCTCCCACAGGGTGCGCGTCTATTCGGTTTCCCGATGGCGGGTTATGTGGAAAGCCCTTCGGTCGCCGGATGGGTGCTGGCCCTACTCGCACTGGCCACGTTGGCAAAAGGGGCTCGTTACCGGAATTGGACGTGGGTGGTGGTTGGTCTCTACGTTCTCTGCTTCTCACAAACCGTGGTTCTGGAACCGGTCAACGCCTGGCGGGCGGCGGGTTTGATGCCGGTGCTCTGGGCGTTCGGCCCCTGGGTGGCACCGGCTCAGGAGGTGGCGGAGCCCGAGGGCTCCCCGGTGGCCGCAGTCGCCTGACCCGCCTCGTCTTCGGGGAGTTTCTCAGCGCCGAAGGCGAGGACGACGAGGACCGCCAGTGGAGCGAAGGCTCGTGCCGCGTTGTTACCGAAGTCCCACACCCAGTTGGACGAGATCAGGGCCAGGGCGGACCATCCCAGGATCGGCCAGCGCAACCAGGTCGACCTCGTGATGCCGACCACCAGCCCGGCCAGCACCGTTACCAGCCCGAACCCGAGATAGGTCAGCTCTTCGACGTCGAGGTCTGGCCAATTGGCGGCACCGTCGACGATCCCCAACAACGGAAGGGCGAGATTGCCCCGCCCGGTGAAGCCGTCGCCGAAGGTGAGTGTGAGCCAGGTCATCCAGGCGAGAAGAACCAGCAATGAGATACCCGCCAGCACCCAACGCTTCCTGTCACGTCCGATCGCGAGGCCGATCGGCGTGACCAGGTAGACGTCTTTGGCCAGGGTGGAGAGGGCGAAGCTGACGGCTGGCCAGGCGAGTCTCGCCCCCATGGTCATCAGCCCCACCATCATCAAGGCGAGCGCCAGGGTGTCGGAGGTGAGCAGCCGCACCGAAAGCCACACCCCTGGGTTGAGGAGCACCGCGAGCGCGGCCCATTCGCTGATCCCCAATCGGGTGCCGAGGACTGCGGTAGCCCCTGAGGCCACCGCAGTCGAGGCGATGGTGACCACAATCATCCCGACCAGAAGCGCGGTTCCCTCCAAGACCCCGAATCCCGAAGAGAAGAGTGGATAGAGGATGCGGCGATAGCGGTAGGCGGCGTGGTCGAGAAGCGGCCCAACCTCGTCACCGGTCAAATCGAGCCCAATGGCGTAGTAGATTTGACCGTCATGTCCGGGGCCAGAGGCGAGAGGAACCTCCCCGAGCTGTGACTCGATCAGAGGCCGGACGTCACTGGCCTCACCGACCTGGAGCAGTCCCTCGACCCCTCCCACCGCCTCGGATTGGGCCCAGAGCAGGATCGCCGCTGCGACGGCGCCGATCACGGCCCATCGGATGAATGCAGCACGAGCGGACACTCCGGGGTCAGTTTGTCATAGCCGGCGTGAGATTCTCGGCTCAACGTCTCCGCAGACCTGCCGATGTACCCTGACAGGATCTTGGAGGCCTCCGACTTGTCAGACATACGCCGGTCGGGATTTGGCGGCTTTCCGGAACTCGAGGGCAAGCACGCCGTGGTCATGGGTGGCGCCGGGTTTCTCGGCTCACACATCTGCACCCGGTTGATGTACTCGGGAACCAAAGTCACCTGTCTCGACAACCTGATCACAGGGAGCGCGGCAAACGTCTCCCATCTCATGGGGGACAGGCGCTTCCACCTCATCGACTACGACGTGACCGACTTCATGCATGTCTCCGGTGACGTCGACTACGTCCTCAACTTCGCCTCCCCCGCCTCACCGGTCGATTATCTGAAATGGCCGATCCACACCCTGAAGGTNGGCGCCTTCGGGACCCACAAGGGTCTCGGGCTGGCGCTGGACAAGGGGGCGGTCTTCTTCCTCGCCTCGACTTCGGAGGTCTACGGCGATCCTCAGGTGAACCCTCAACCCGAGAGTTATTGGGGAAACGTCAACCCGATCGGCCCCCGCGGGGTTTACGACGAGGCGAAGCGGTTCGCCGAAGCGCTCACGCTCGCCTACAACCGGGAGCATGGTCTGCAGACCCGCATCGTGAGGATCTTCAACTCGTTTGGCCCTCGGATGCGACCGGACGACGGGCGGGCAGTGCCCGCCTTCTTCAAGGCTGCTCTGGAGAACCGCCCCCTTCCCGTTTTTGGCGATGGTTCCCAGACCCGGTCATTGTGTTACGTCGACGACGAGGTCGAGGGAATCCTTCGTTTGCTTCTTTCGGACGAAACGGGTCCGGTCAATATCGGGAACCCCGAAGAGGTGACCATGGTGGAACTGGCCGAACTGGTGCAAGACGTCGTCGGCAACCACCCGGGGATCGAGTTCCATCCGCTGCCGACCGACGACCCGACGGTGAGATGTCCCGACACCACCAGGGCAGAGGAGATCCTAGGTTGGAAGGCACAGATCCCGCTTCGCGACGGTCTGGAGCGGACCCTGCCCTGGTTCAAGGAAGTCCTCGGGTACTAAGGCTCGATAGCCTCGCGTGATGACCTGGTCCGAGATGGGGGAGTGGTGGCTCAATGAGGTAGCCGACGACCCCGCGTACGAATCGGTTGTCACCCCGATGCTGCTCGACATCCTCGAGCCCGACCCAGGGGCCCTCTATCTCGACCTGGGGAGTGGCGAGGGGCGGGTGATGCGAGCTGTCCTAGAGCGAGGCAGTCGGGTTCACGGGGTCGAGTTGAATCAGGTACTGGCGTCCCGATCGAGGGCCATCGGGCCGACGGTGATCGCGGAGTTGCCCGACCTCTCTTATTTCAGACCCGACGTCTACGACGGGGCCTACTGCGTCGGGGTCCTGGAGCACGTGCCGGATCACCTGGCGTTCTTTGCCGCAGTCGCCCGAGTGGTCAAGCCGGGGCAGCCCCTGGCTCTGGTCATGAATCATTCGGTTTGGACCGCTCCGAGGTCGACTCCGATCACCGACGCCGACGGCGAAGTCCTATGGCGTCCCGGGGATTACCTGTCAGAGGGTTTCTTCGACGAGCCCGCCGATGAAGTCATGATCAGATTCCATCACCGTCCAATCAGCTCCCTGCTCAATGCGGCGGCGGGCGTCGGCTGGAGCCTGGAGAGGATGGTGGAGACCTCCCACCATGAGTTGGATGATCAGACCGGCATCCCGCGTCTCATGGCAATCCGGTGGCGGTTGATAGCTTCCTAGACGCATTTCCGCATTGCAGATATGCTGTTGTCTGTGTCGGAGCGATTCAGCGGTGTGATCCAGGTACGAGAACGCGGTGTGGTGACACTTCCCGCCGACTTGCGACGTCGTCTGGGACTCGATCGAGGTCAAGTCCACCTTGAAGTCGTCGAACGAGATGACGGCGTGATCGAGCTTCGCCCATCGGTTGTCGTGCCGGTCGACCAGGCATGGTTCTGGTCCGAGCGCTGGCAACGCATGGAACATGAAGCCGACGCCGACTTTGAGGCAGGGAGGGTGGTTGAGACCGACTCCCTTGACGAGCTGCTCGCCGCCCTGGAGGATTGACGGGGGTATTGCTCGTGGGGAGATTCTTGCGATACATCCTGTCTTTGGCTGCGCGCTCCGACTTTCGGCGACTTTCGGAATCAGAGAAGCGGTTATTCACCCGGGCCGTCCGCGAGTTCAACGCTGCAGCGGATCGCTTCATTGAAACCAAGGATCAATCGTCGTGGCCGTCTTCACTGCGTATCAAGCAGGTCTCCAGCGCCCCTGGTGTGTTCGAGATGACTTGGTCGTACAGCGGGCCGGATGGTCGCGCCACCTGGGAATGGACCACGGTCACCGACGAAGTCGGAACCAAGAATCCTGCGGTCAGGTGGCGCCGAATCGGTGGTCATAACGTCTTCCAAGGCCCATGACCGAGTACCCATGGGGCCCTCTACTCTGAGAGCGTGTTCGAGCGACCGAAGCCTGCCGACATCCCGGACCAGCCGGGGGCCTACCTGTTTCGTGACCAGCACGGGAAGGTGATCTACGTAGGCAAGGCGAAGTCATTGCGAAGCCGGGTCTCCTCCTATTTCGGAGTGGGGCTCCACCCTCGCACCCAGAACATGGTGGACCACGCCCGGGCAGTGGAATGGATCATCACCGAGTCCGAGGTGGCGGCGATCATGCTGGAGTACTCGCTGATCAAGCGGAATCGGCCCCGATTCAACATTCGCCTCGTCGACGACAAGTCCTATCCCTATTTGGCCATCACCCGAAGCGACGAATGGCCCCGGGCCCGGGTGCTCAGGGGCGCCAAGCGGAAGGGCTACGAGTACTTCGGCCCCTACGCCCACACCTACTCCGTCCGCAAGACGCTCGACCAATTGCTGCGTACCTTCCCGGTTCGCACCTGCTCCGACTCCCTGTTCGGGCGGCAGAAGGCGCAAGGACGCCCATGTCTCTTGTTCCACATCGAGAAATGCTCCGGCCCGTGTATCGGAGAGGTGACGCCCGAGGAGTACTCCGGGATGGTGGATGGGCTGGCGGGTTTCCTTCGGGGTGACACCGAGGGGGTGGTAGCGGATCTCGAAGACCGGATGTGGCAGGCCTCGGAGCGTCAGGAATTCGAGCTGGCAGCCCGTAACCGCGACCGCATCGAGGACGTGCGGAGGGCCTTGCTCCGGCAGGAGGTGGTAACCGAGCGGCCCGAGGACTTCGACCTCGTCGCCTTCCACGGCGACGACCTGGAGTCGGCGTTCCAAATGCTGCATGTTCGGCGGGGCCGGGTGGTGGGCCGGAGAGGAGTGGTGGTCGACCGGGTCGAGGAGCTGACCGACGCCGAGTTGATGGGCCGGG
>C687J35164_10000572_pt1 | contig 12971 bp, 10 predicted proteins | sample RifCSP13_3_FD_35164 | JGI IMG/M metagenome (IMG submission 35164)
ATGATGAGGAACTACGGGACGTCCAGTATTTCTACGTGGCACCCCGCTGGGGCATCGGCATCAGCGACCCCATGGGAGGGGATGCCTGGTACCGGGGCAACGTGGAGCTGTTGGCGGAGGGGGCGTTCCTCCTCAACCTGGAGCCCAAGGACGGCTTTGCGGGCGGGATCACAGCGATGTTCCGGTACAACTTCCTCCCCGCAGGCGTATTCATTCCGTTTGTAGAGGCGGGGGTAGGTATTCTTTCGTTGGACTTCGATCTGATGAACCGGTCAGACAGGTTCAATTTCACCCCTCAGGCCGGGTTCGGGTTTCATTATTTTGTGTCAGACCGGACGGCCTTCACCGGCGAGTGGCGGTACCATCATATCTCGAATGCCGCTATCGAGAGGCCGAACCTCGGGATTAACTCCAGCCTATTCCTCATCGGGGTCACAATCTTCTTGCGGTGACCCGCCTCGTCGCCTCGAACGGGAACAGCGGGAGGAGAGAACGTGGCACCTCCCAGTATTGAAGAGAGTCGCACCGTGCAACGGGTCGAAGAAGCCATAGGCCGGGCGCAGGAGCATCTCCTCAGCCTGCAGCATCCCGAGGGGTACTGGCTCGGCGAACTCGAGGCGGATAGCACCCTGACCTCGGAGTACATCATGCTCCGTCACTTCCTGCGCCGGGTGGATCGGGATCGAGAACGCAAGGCGGCGAACTACCTGAAGGCCAAGCAGCTCCCCGATGGGGGGTGGGATCTGTTTCCGGGAGGCGCAAGCGATATCAGTGCCACGGTGAAGGCCTACTTCGCCTTCAAGCTCATGGGGTACTCACCCGACGACGCCTTTATGCGCCGCGCCCGGGAGAACATTGTCGCCAAGGGCGGCGTGACCAAGGCCAACGTCTTCACCAAGATCGCCTTGGCCCTGCTCGGACAGTATGACTGGCGAGGGGTCCCCAGTATGCCGGTGGAGATCATCCTCTTCCCCCGCTGGTTTTACTTTAACCTCACCGAGGTCTCGTACTGGTCCCGAACGGTCATCGTCCCCCTCCTGATCCTGATGGATCTGAAGCCGGCCTGTCCGATCCCGCCGCCGGCCGGCATCGATGAACTGTACGTGCCGTCCCGGGCCGCGGCCGATCTGCGATTCCCTCGTAGTGAACGACTCTTCACGTGGAAGAACTTCTTCATCACGCTCGACAGGCTGCTCCACGGACTCGAGCGCTGGACTCCCCGCCCCTTCCGGGCACGGGCGCGGCAGCAGGCCTTGACCTGGATCTTGACGCGGATGGGCCCCGGGGGACTCGGGGGGATCTATCCGGCCATGGCCAATGCGGTGATGGCGCTGCACACCCTGGGCTACTCCGAGGACCACCCCAAGATGGCCGAAGGCTTGAAGGAGATCGAACTCTTGGGGATCGAGGAGGCCGATCGGTTCCATCTGCAGCCCTGTCCCTCACCCGTCTGGGATACCCCGCTGGTGGTGAACGCCTTGGTCGAATCTGCCCTGCCCCGGGACCATCCCGCGCTCCTGAGGGCCGCCACGTGGCTGCTCCAGCAGCAGATCCTGCGGCGTGGCGACTGGCAGGTAAAGCGGCCGGAGCTGCCACCGGGGGGATGGCCGTTTCAGTTTCGGAACGACTTCTATCCCGACACCGATGACACCGCCGTGGTGCTGATGGCCCTCAAGAAGNTCGCGCTCCCGGATCGGGCGGACATCCGGCAGGCCATCGAGACCGGACTCGAGTGGTTTCTCGGGATGCAGTCGGCCAATGGAGGCTGGGGCTCTTTCGACGTGGACAACACCCGGCTCCTCTTGAATAACATCCCCTTCGCCGACCACGGCGCCTTGCTCGATCCGCCCACCGAGGATCTGGCGGGACGCGGGCTGGAGATGCTCGGGACCTACGGGAGACCCTCGCGCATCCCCGGGCGGCCCGGGCGTTGGACTTCGTCAAGCGCACCCAAGATCCGAGGGGCGGCTGGTATGGACGATGGGGGGCCAACTATATCTACGGGACCTGGTCGGTGCTGCGCGGGCTCCAGGCCATTGGCGAGGATCTGAACGCCCCGTACATCCGGCGCGCGGTCCGATGGCTCGAGAGTTGCCAGAATGCGGACGGCGGCTGGGGGGAGACCCTGCTGAGCTATGCAGACCCCACCCTCGCCGGCAAAGGCGAGAGCATCCCCAGCCAGACTGCGTGGGCCCTCCTCGGCCTCCTCGCGGCCGGAGAGGCGGAGAACCCGGCGGTGGCGAGAGGGATCCGGTTTCTCATCGAGACGCAGCGATCGGACGGCTCGTGGGACGATCCCTTCTGGAACGCGACCGGCTTTCCCCGCGTCTTCTTCCTCAAGTATCACCTGTATCCGGTGTATTTCCCCCTCTGGGCGCTCGGCGTCTACCGCACCGCGCTGCAGCGCAGCCTGTAGCACCCGCGGCTCTCCTCCCTGACGAGGATCGAGCGGCCGAGGCGCAGCTCGGCACCTCTGGCTCGTTAGAAGCCGTCTCTCCTTGTCTCTACTGCCGCTTCGTGTTAAATTGGGAGCCACCTCTGAGCAAAGGCGCATCGCACGGAGGCCCAGATGCTGGATCCGCAAAAGCAGGCCCTGATCAAAGAGGTCGAGCGGCTCAAGCCCGAACTCCTCGAGATCAGCCGCTTCCTCCATGCCAATCCCGAACTGGCCTTTGAAGAGCACAAGGCGGCCGAGCGGCTCAGCCGGACGATGGAGAAGCACGGCTTCTCCGTCGAGCGATCCGTGGCGGGACTGGACACCGCCTTTACCGCTTCCCGCGCCTCGGCCGAGGGGCCCACCATTGCCTTTCTGGCCGAATACGACGCCCTTCCCGGACTCGGCCACGCCTGCGGTCACAACCTCATTGCGGCCGGCTCGGTGGGGGCCGCCTTGGCCCTGAAGGCGGCCTTGGGCGAGGTGGATGGCCGCGTGCTGGTCGTGGGATGTCCGGCGGAGGAGAAGGGGGGCGGCAAGATCCCCCTAGTGGACTCGGGGGTGTTTCAGGGTGTCGATGCCGCGATGCTGGTCCACCCGAGCAACCGGACCGAGATCGTGAAGAGGGCTCTCGGGATGCGGGACGTCCAGGTGGAATTCTTCGGCAAGGCGTCGCATGCCGCGGCGACACCCCATCTCGGGCGGAACGCGCTCGATGCCGTCATCCTCGCCTTCAACAACGTCAACGCGCTTCGGCAACAGATACGGCCGGACGCTCGGATCCACGGGATCATTACCCACGGCGGCAAGGCCCCGAACATCATCCCCGACCATGCAGCGGCCCTCTTCTACGTTCGGGCGTTGGACATGGCATACCTGGAGGAGCTCTACCAGAAGGTCCTAGGCTGTTTCGAGGCGGCCGCCATGGCCACGGGGACCAGACACCAGGTCAAGCGGGCGGGGTCTGACTACCACCCGCACAAGGTGAACTATGCCCTCGGCGAACTCTTCCGGAAGAACCTCGAGGCGTTGGGTGCTCAGGTCGATCAGGGACCAGAGGATCAGGACCTGGGATCGACCGATGTGGGAAACGTCAGTCAGGTCGTGCCCACCGTTCAGCCGATGATCGCCATCTGCGGCCCGAGCGTCGCCTGCCACATGCCTGAGTTCGCCGTGGCCTCTGCGTCACGTGCCGGGGAGGAGGGGATGCTCCTGGCGGCTACCGCCATGGCCCTCACCGGCCTGGATCTCCTGAGAGACCGGGATGCCTTGCGCCGCGTCAAGCAAGAGTTTGCGGGAGGGACGCGTCCCTGAAGGTCATTGGGCTCATGTCCGGGACCTCGGCGGACGGGATTGACGCGGCCCTGGTGGAGATCACCAGGGAGGGCAATCAGCCTGCGGTCACTCTCCTCCATTTCGAACGTCGCCCCTATCCCTCGGGGATCCGGGATCGGATTCTCCGGCTTGTTGACCATCCTGACGCCCTCCGCGAAGTCTGCCGCCTCAACGCGCTGCTGGGAGAGCTTTTCGCCCAGGCAGTTCTCGATCTCGTGGAGGCGGCTCGCATGTCTGTGACCGAGGTGACCCTCATCGGCTCCCACGGCCAGACCGTGTGCCATCTCCCGATCCCNGTCGCCGAGGGAAATCTCCTGCTCAGGTCCACCCTCCAGATCGGCGAGCCCTGTGTCATCGCCGANCGCACCGGACGTTCAACCGTGGCCGACTTCCGCCCGNGAGACATTGCGGCCGGAGGGGAGGGGGCGCCGCTNACCCCCTATCCTCATTCCCTNCTCTTTCGACATCCCGACCGGTGCCGCGTGATCGTCAACCTGGGTGGAATCTCCAATCTGACCGTCCTCCCCCCCGGNGGNATTTCTCACGACATCGTGGCCTTCGACGCCGGGCCCGGCAATGTCCTGATCGATGGTGTGGTGCGACGGCTGAGNGGCGGGACGGCAGAGTACGACGTCGATGGAACCTGGGCCGCATCAGGAAACGTGCGCCAGGATCTCCTGAAGCGATGGCTCGGCCACCNCTTTTTCCGNCGTCCTCCCCCGCGGAGTGCCGGCCAGGAGGAGTTTGGCCCTCGGATGGTGGAAGAGATACTGGTCCAAGCGGAANAGGAGCGNATGCCTCCGGCGGACCTNGTCGCGACGGTCTCTGCCTTCTCGGTGGAAGCGGTGGTGCAGAGCCTCGAGGCGCATGTCTTTCCGCGACACACGGTGGAGGAGGTCCTGCTGTGTGGCGGCGGGGTCCAAAATCGGTGGCTCAGAGAGGCCCTCAAGGTCCGCCTGGCCCCCCGCCCGGTTCGTGCGACCGATGATGTCGGCTTTCCCGCACGGGCGGTCGAGGCGACGGCGTTTGCCATCCTCGCGTATCTCACCTTCACGGGACANGNGGGNAACGTGACCTCCGCCACCGGGGCGAGACACGCGGTCCCNCTGGGAAAGATCATTCCCGGGAAGGGCTATGCGGGGATGGTCTCGTGAGCGGTTGATGGAGCGACACCCCTACACCGCTGCCGTGCTTGGGCTGCTCGCCCGGATCGAGGAGACGCAGGGACCGGCGATCGCGCAAGCGGTCGAAACCATCTTTCGCTCGCTCAAGGGAGGCGGGATTCTCCACGTCTTCGGGAGCGGCCATTCCGTGTCAGTAGCGCAAGAGGCCTTTCACCGGGCAGGCGGGCTCGTCCCGGTCAACCTGATTCACGAAGTGATGTTGTCTCCGCTNACCCCTCCGGCCATCAGTGGCAGGATGGAGCGGGTCCCCGGAGTGGCCGTGATCCTCTTGGATCGCCACGACCTNCGGCCCGGCGAGGTTGTGATCGTGATCTCCAACTCCGGGATCAACGCGGTCCCGGTCGAGATGGCCATTGAGGCCAAGCGGCGGGGGCTTTTCGTGATTGCCCTGACGTCGCTCACCCACTCGACGGCGGTCCCGGCCCGGCACGCCAGTGGCAAGCGCCTCTTTGAAGTGGCCGATCTGTGCCTGGACAATTGCGGGGAGGAGGGGGACGCCGCCGTGGCCTATGTCGGGTGGGAGGGCAAGGTTGGCCCCACATCAGTTGTCGCCGGGGCCTTTCTGATGAACCGCCTCTTCTCCGGCGTGGTAGAGCGGTATCTCAGCGAGGGCCTGAGCCCGCCGGTCTATATGAGCGCCAATCTTCCCGGAGGGGATGAGCACAACCGTCGACTGGAGGAGCGATACCGTGGGCGGATTCCACTCCTCTAGCTGGCGAAGGGGGACGCTGGCCCTCGCGCTCCTCGTACTCCTCCTCCGCCCGGCAGCCGGGGCATCGCAGGAGCGGGTCGCGACCATCCGCTCGGTGATCGATGGGGACACGGCCGTCCTGGAAGATGGCAGGCGGATCCGGTATCTGGGGATCAATGCCCCTGAACGAGGTGAAGCCTACTCCGCCGAGCGACCGCGGTCAACCGACGCCTGACCGAGGGGAGGCGCGTGAGGCTCGAGCCGGATCAGGAGCTGGAGGATCGGTACCATCGTCTGCTCTTCTATGTCTATGTCGGTGGGGAGATGGTCAATGCGCGATTGATCGAAGAGGGGCTCGCCCATCTCTTGGTGATTCCGCCGAACCTCAGACACTACGATCAATTTGTGCAGTTGCAGCGTCAGGCGCGGGCTGCCAGGCGGGGGATCTGGCGACATCTCACGGGTCCGTTGAAGATCACCTCCCTCCAGGCCAACCCCCCGGGGGATGATCGATCCGATCCAACCGGGGAATACATCCGGATTGCCAATGTCATCGATGAGGTGGTGGACATCGGCGGCTTTGGCCTCGCTGACCGTCACGGGCACCGGTACACCTTCCCGACTCTGGCGCTCAAGCCGGGTTATTCGGTCCTCCTGTTGAGTGGGCGGGGGGTTAACCTCACCGATCCCCGCAAGCAGGTCGTTCTGTACTGGCAGTCCGAGGGCCCCATCTGGAACAACGACGGGGATACCGCAACGCTCCGCGCCCCCGATGGGGCGGTCGTGGATGTGTGGGAGCACCGGGGGCGCGTCGCCCGGAAGAGTGGTTCGTGATCCAACAAACCCCATGAACCCGGTCAAGGGTCATCGAAACTGAGGCAATCATGTTTGATCTGATCGTCGCGGGTGCGAGCATCGTGGATGGCAGTGGTTCCCCGCCGCTGGCAGGGGACATTGCGGTTCACGGGGATCGGATCGCCGCCGTGGGAAAGATCCCCGAAGCGCAAGGCCGACGCGTCATTCGGGCGCAAGGCCTCATCGCCTGTCCCGGTTTTGTGGATGTGCACTCTCACTCGGACTATTTTCTGTTGCTCAATCCGAGGGCGGAGAGCGCCGTGCGCCAGGGGGTCACCACGGAGATCGGGGGCAACTGCGGCTATTCGGCGGCGCCGATCTGGGGAGCGTGGGGAGAGGAGCGGGCTGAGACCTATCGGGAGGTGTACGGTCTCGACACCCGATGGCACGGGGTCCAGGAGTATTTCGCACGGGTGGCCGCCGAGGGGCCCTCCATCAACTTCGGTCTGCTCCTCGGCCACAATACCATTCGCGGCTCCGTCATGGGGGGAGCCGCAAGACCACCCGACGGGGTGGAGATGGCGGCGATGCTTCAGGCGGTCCGGCAGGGGATGCAGGAGGGGGCGTTAGGCCTCTCCACCGGCCTCATCTACGCCCCGGCCTGCTTTGCCTCGGCCGAGGAGCTCGTGGGGTTGGCACGGGTCGCTCGGGAAGAGGGGGGTCTGCTCGCCTGCCACATGCGCAGCGAGGGGGACGAGCTCCTCGAGGCGATTCGGGAGATTCTCGATGTCGCTCACCGGGCGCAAGTCCCCCTCCAGATTTCCCATCTCAAGACCTCGGGCGAGCGGAACTGGGGGAAGCTCCGGGGGGCGCTCGGGCTCATTGAAGAGGCGCGCTCGCGCGGCCAGGATGTGTGCGCGGACCGCTATCCCTATACCGCTTCGAACACGGGACTGCAGGCGGTCCTGCCGTCGTGGGCGCTCGAGGGGAGCCGCGTCGAGCAGGTGGCTCGATTGCGGGATGCGACGCTCCGAGAGCGGCTGGACCGGGAGCTCGTCGACCGGCGGTGGGACCGCGTGATGATCGCCGAGGTGACCCGTCCGGAGAACAGGCGGTACGAGGGATTGCGGGTTCATGAGGCGGCGGCCCTGGCCGGAAAAAACCCGGTCGATTTCGTCTGGGATCTCCTCGGAGAGGAAGAGGCGCGGGTGGACGCGATCTTCTTCACGATGTCCGAGGAGAATCTTGAGCAGATCCTGACCCGCCCGTATGTCATGGTGGCCTCGGATAGCGGGACCCGGGCCGCCGTCGGTCCGCTGGGCCGGGGCCGGCCCCACCCTCGCACGTTCGGGACTTTTCCCCGGGTTCTCGGGATGTACGTGCGCGAGAAGCGCCTGATCGATCTTCCTACCGCCATACGGAAGATGACCTTTGACCCCTGCCGACGCTTCGGCCTGACCGATCGCGGCCTGATCGCCCCCGGCACTCATGCCGATCTCGTCCTTTTTGACCCCGAGGGGGTCCGGGATCGGGCGACCTACGAAGAGCCGCTCCAGTACCCGGACGGGATCCGCTATGTCCTGGTGAACGGGGCGATCACGGTGGAGGAGGGTGAGCACACCGGTGCACGAGGAGGCCGGGTACTGAGGCATGCGACAGGGCCCACGGGGTGAGAAGAGTGAAGCGGCCTCGAATTTCCATTACCAGTGAACGATATCCCCCGGGCGAGCAGGCGGGGCCGCAGTACGACAGGGTCCGGACGACCTACGCCTGGTGCGTGGCGGAGGCGGGCGGGACCCCCTATGTTCTGCCGTCGGTCGAATACGATCGCGATCTCACTCAGAGGTATCTTGATTCCGCTGATGGGCTCCTCTTCTCAGGGGGAGAGGACATCCATCCCTCCTTGTACGGCGAGATCGTCCTTGAGAAGTGCGGCGCCATCGACGAACAGCGGGACCGGTTTGAGATGGCGCTCCTCCGCGGAGCCCTCGAGCGGGGGATGCCGGTCTTGGGTATCTGCCGGGGGATGCAGCTCATCGCCGTGGCTTCAGGGGGGAGCCTGTATCAGGATCTGTCGTATTGCGAGCGCGCCGATGCAGGGCATGCCGGCGCGTGGCAACAGAGCGGAGCGACACCATCGGTGCGACTGATGCCGGGGACCGTCCTGCACCAGATCATCGGGGAAGAGACCGTGCCGGTCAACTGCCATCATCATCAATTGATCAAGCGGCTCGACCAGGCGTGCAGGGTCAGCGCCGTCTCGCCCGACGGCATGATCGAGGGAATCGAAATGGCAGGCCGTCCGTTTGTCCTCGGGGTGCACTGGCATCCCGAGCGGCTGGCAGCCAGTGATCTCCGCCACCTGAAGCTGTTCGAGGCGCTGATCCGCGCCGCCTCGGAGTACGCGCACAAGGCCATCTCGCGCGCTCGTTCCTGAGCCGGTGGCGGATGTCCCCCGGGGTGCTTCGCGCATTGAGCAAGGAGCCGGAACGGACAGAAATAATACTTGACAGGGGGCGCAGGGCATCGTATAAAAAGTCCTACGCAATAGGAGATTATCGGTGACTCGAATGATTCAGATGGCCGTAGTGGGTGTACGTGGCCTCTGCCCCCCGGCGGACGGCCCGTAGCGCCTTGACTGCGGGTTCTTCGATTCGCCACGGGGCAGAGGGCAAGCGCTCCGTGGCTTTTTATTTTGGACGCGTCGCCATGTGGCAGGATGCCTGAGGAGGGGTCGATGGTTCGGACGTGTGGATGCGGAGAGGGGATTCGGTCAGTGATAGAGGAGTGGGGCTGTCTGCACTGCGGGGACCCTTGCTGCCCCGCCTGCGGGTANACTCCTGAGGGCGGCGCCTACTGNCCCGAATGTGCGCAGAGCCTCTTCGATGTGTACACCAGGCGGGCAGTGGTGACACGGTCCAAGCGGATCTCTGCTTGGTGGGAGGCGGCGGCGGTGCCGCCGGTGCGGCCCCGAACGCAGGCCGCAAACCTTAGACGCTCGCCGTAGTCCTCGTACCAANTCCCTCCTTTTCTCTCCTTCAGGGGTTACTGGTTCCTCGAAAAAACANCTGCGCCATCGGCGCCGGTCCACTCTTNTGACCATCGGGTGAGCCGGGGTGCCTCGCCTGTCGCGTGAAGAGGTTACACTGACCACACGTGGGCCCCGGGAGGCCACGATGCCTCAAGCGTCCGGGCTTCATCCGAAAGAGATGCGGGAAAAGATCCGGATCGGTGAGTGGCAGGGCCCTACGGCCGGCTGCTGCGACGGGTACGTTCAGGCCAACCTGGTGGTTCTCCCAAAAGCCTTGGCCTACGATTTCCTCCTCTTCTGTCAGCGCAACCCCAAGCCCTGTCCTCTCCTGGAGGTGACCGATCCCGGTGATCCGGAACCCAGGACGACTGCGCCGGGCACCGATCTCAGGACCGATCTCCCGAGATACCGCGTGTACAGGGGCGGCACGTTGGAGCGGGAGTTGACCGATCTCCGTGAGATCTGGCGGGATGATCTGGTGGGCTTTCTCTTGGGTTGCAGCTTTACCTTCGATGTCGCCCTTCAGCGAGCGGGCGTTCCGGTCCGCCATCTGGAGGAAGGGAAGAACGTCTCGATGTATATCACCAATCGGCCCTGTTGGCCGGCCGGGACCTTGAGCGGACCGCTCGTGGTTTCCATGCGCCCGATCCCGCCCCCCCTGATCCCTCGAGCGGTCGAGGTAACCGCTCACTTTCCGCTGGCCCATGGAGCCCCAGTCCATGTGGGCGAGCCCGNGGCGATCGGCATTGCGGATCTGAGCCNACCCCACTTCGGTGACCGGGTCTCGATCCATTCGGGGGAGGTTCCGGTCTTCTGGGCGTGCGGTGTCACTCCGCAGGCGGTCGCCATGCATGCCAGGCCGGAGCTGATGATCACCCATGCCCCCGGCCACATGTTCATTACCGATCTCCGCGACGAAGAGCTCGCCCACCCACTCCTGTANGCCGCNCCCGGTTCTCGCCCTGCGCGGGTTGGAACGGCACTAGACGATGTCCGCAGCCCTCGGTATACTCTTACGCAGGCTGTGGCAGTACACCTCCGGGACCAATCGTGAGGAAGGCGGATGATGAAGGTTGGCGTGGACGTCGGGGGCACCTTCACCGACCTGGTCTTTCTCGCCGATGGGAGACTCTGGACTCACAAGGTGCTTTCGACTCCCGTCGATCCGGCCGGGGCCGTGCTGCAGGGGATTGCGCAGGAGGCGTTGGCTGAGGAGAGCTATCAGATCGTTCACGGCTCGACCGTGGCGACCAACGGGCTGCTCGAGGGGAAGGGGGCGCGGGTTGCCTTGATCACCACCGCCGGGTTCGAGGATCTGCTGGAGATCGGCCGCCAGGATCGGCCCCGTCTCTACGATTTCATGGTCGATCGGCCACCGGTCCTCGTCCCCCGCGCCCTCCGCTTCGGAATCCGAGAACGAGTGGATTGCCGGGGACGGGTGCTGGAGCCCCTCGAGGACGATGGCGTGACCTCCATCCTAAGCGACCTGGCCTCGGTTGGGGTCGAGTCGATCGCCATCTGTCTGCTCCACTGCTATGCGAACCCGAGTCACGAGGCCCGGGTCCTGAAGCGCGCCCTGCCGCTCGGGATTCCGGTCTCCGCCTCTCACCGGATCCTTCCCGAATACCGAGAGTACGAGCGGTGCGTCGCCACCGTGGTGAACGCCTACGTCTCACCCTTGATGGAGCGCTACCTCGGCCGGCTCGAGGAGGCGGTCGGGAAAGGACGGCTCAGGATCATGCAGTCGAATGGCGGAAGCATCTCCGCGGCCGTCGCCCGCCAGGAGGCAGTCCGGACGATCCTCTCGGGTCCCGCCGGCGGCGTGGTGGGGGCCACCGCCGTTGCGCGAGACGCGGGATGTGACAAGGTGATCACCTTTGACATGGGCGGGACCTCGACTGATGTCGCCCTCGTCGACGGCGATCTCAGGGTGACCACCGAGGCCGAGGTCGGGGGCCTGCCGCTCCGGATTCCCCTCCTCGACATCCACACCGTGGGATCGGGCGGTGGATCGCTGGTGTGGATCGATGAAGGGGGGGCCCTGCGCGTGGGCCCGCAGAGCGCCGGGGCCGATCCCGGACCGGTCTGCTATGGTCGCGGAGAGCAGATTACGGTCACCGACGCCCACCTCACGCTGGGGCGACTCGACCCGGATCGATTCCTGGGGGGGAAGATGCGACTCGACCCAGAGCGGGTCGGGGCGGTGATGGCGGCCTTCGCGCGACAGGTCGGCATGGACCCATTGCGACTGGCAGAGGGGGTCGTCACGGTGGCCAATGCCACCATGGAAAAGGCCATCCGGGTGATCTCCGTGGAGCGGGGGCATGATCCCCGGGAGTTCTGTCTGGTCTCCTTCGGCGGGGCGGGAGGTCTGCATGCGTGCGCGCTGGCCCAATCCTTGTCCATGCCCCGGGTGCTGATTCCGCCGCACGCGGGGCTGCTGTCGGCCTACGGGATGCTGGTGGCCGACGTCGTCAAGGATTACGCCAAGACCCTCTTGCGGAGCACCGTGAGTACCAGCTTCGAGGAGCTCCAGGCCGTCGTCAGTCTCCTGAAGGAGCAGGGCTTCAGAGAGATGAAGGACGAGGGGCTGGATGAAGAGTCGATCACCACCGAGGCCGCGCTGGACATGCGCTACCTCGGGCAGTCCTACGAACTTCGCGTCCCGTGCGAACAGGACTTCCTCTCCCGGTTTCACGATTTGCACCGGAAAAGCTACGGCTATGCTAATCCGGCCCGTGAGACCGAGATCGTGACCGTGCGCCTCCGGGTGAAAGGAGGGGTCGAGAAGCCGCCCCTCGCAACTGTGGAGGAGGGATCGGCGGATCCGGGAACCGCCTGCGTCGGCGAGAGACGCGTGTTTCTCGACGACGAGTGGGTCACGGCCCCGGTCTTTGCCCGGGAGGCGCTCAGGGCGGGGAACCGGTGTGCGGGGCCGGCCCTGGTGGTGGAGATGAGCGCCACCACGTTTCTAGCCCCCGGATGGGAGGGCACAGTGGACAGGCGGGGCAATCTGGTGCTCACCAGGGGGGGGCCCCGATGACGCCCAGCACCGATCCCATCAAGCTGGAGGTCTTCAAGAATCTTTTCGCCTCGGTGGCTGAGGAGATGGGGGTGGCGCTGTGTCGGACCGGACACTCGGCCAATATCAAGGAGCGGCGTGATTACTCGTGCGCCATCTTTGACGGCAGGGGTGAGATGATCGCGCAGGCCGCCCACATCCCCGTGCATCTCGGTTCGATGCCCTTGGCGGTGAAGGCCGCCATGGAGGGAAGGCCGATGAGTCGTGGCGATACCATCATCCTCAACGATCCGTACCGGGGAGGGACGCATCTGCCGGACCTGACCCTCATCTCCCCTGTCTTCGGCGAGGACACCTCCTCCCCCCTCTTCTTTGTCGCGAACCGGGCCCATCACGCCGACGTGGGAGGGATGGCCCCCGGTTCCATGGGCGTGGCCACGGAGATTTTTCAAGAAGGCATTCGGCTTCCGCCGGTGACT
>C687J35164_10000598_pt1 | contig 12626 bp, 11 predicted proteins | sample RifCSP13_3_FD_35164 | JGI IMG/M metagenome (IMG submission 35164)
AGCTTGCTTTTCATCACGCCTCCGTGCTTGAAGTTATTCTGGGTGCAAAATTCGTAAAGCAGCATCGTTCCCCGGTTATCGGAGTACCGTATTCCCCATTCCGGGACGATGGCAAATCCACGAAAGGCATTTTCGGGAATAATTTCGCTTTCTTCCATGCGGCATCGCCAAAAACGGATCAATCCTTCGGTTGCACCGAGCTCGTGGTCGATGGACATGCCGATCACGCGGTTTTTCCTCGTCGGCGAATACACTTTCTCCCCATCGTGCCGGGTGACAACCAGCCGTCCTTCCCGCTCAAGCTCGGGAAGCGCCGTCTCGAGGATTTTCATCCTCTCATTCTTCCCCGTGAATTTCACCGCCAATTGCCTCCGGCTCACATATCTTAAGAGCTTTACCGTTTTTAAAATCTGATCTTTTGTTATGATAGAATGACGTGCCATTTTTCCGCTAAACCTCGTTTATATCGGGTGGAATGGCTGTCCCCCTGTTTCCACCCGGACTCCACTTTATCAAATGGAATAACCGAATACAACCCGAAGATTGATTTCAGTAAATCGGTGAAAAGGCGGGGGATTTTATGGAAATACCATCACCGGGTGATACCCCATCCTCTCAAACAAGAGCAGCGCGATTCGGGCTACGGTAACAGAGAAGAAGGCATTGACGATGGTGAACAACATCCACAGAAGAAACATCTCAAGAAGCGTGTACTTTCTGGAGACGATCTCTGTGAAAAGCGCCATAAATTTGTCCACCCATTCAATCGAATTCGTAATTAAACTTCCTTTTTCGTCCATTTCGGTTCACCTATACCAGCTTATAAGGTTGAAAAATGAGGCTCCCTTCACGTTCTGCTATCTCAAAGCTGCACACCCGGTGTGGGGATAGGAGCCTTCAACGCCGATTAAGTCACAATCCTCACGATGGCTACCACGATCAACACGGTCCCGGCAACGATCAACACCCATCCCATCACGACCATGCCCCCGACAATGATTCGGGAAACACGATGGGCGATGTCGAAATGATCGTTGGACATACCGGTCATCAAAAGCTGTCTGGTCCAGTCGGCGGCGCGACGTTCGACGAATTGCTTTGGACCTATGATAGTGGCCTGAAGTGATAACCTCATAAGATTGAATAGTAATCCGATGAGGATGGCCACGATATGTTGAAGCAACCGGAGAAACAGCACAAGTAATCTGCCGAGAACGGTGAATGTAAGATGTGCGATTAGCCCGATTAATCGGCCAAGACAACCCATACATGTACCTCCCAAGGGTGATAGAAGTGTTCAATTGTGAACATAGTTCCTGTCAAGATTAACGGATCAGAAAATTAATGGTCCAAACCGTTATGTATGAAACGACAATCCAGCCGAGGATAATTGTGAAAAGAGAGGCAACGCAAACGGCGTAGTAAAAGTACTCAGAATATCCCGATTTGACATCGGCCTTTTCCATCCAATAATCGGCTATCCGTCTCACCAATTTGGGTACTCCGAGCCACCAATCACGGTATGTTTCAAATAGCACAGTTATGGTGTACCAAATTACCCGAAGTACCCATGGTGTAATTAGCCGAATCGCGGATAGGATGTATTTCACCTTTATGCGTAGTATTCGCCAAGAGAGATCCATGATCCATCCGGAAGTACCGCAATCAACTCAGGATCGACCATGCCACCCGTGATAACCAAAACGGCTAGAGCTAACAAAGGCATAGCCAGCATCATGACCACGGCAAAGGAAACCACAAGCACAATCGGAGCCAAAATAACCGCACTGATTGCCAAGGCGATCTTTCCCAAAGGAATGTTCCTTTTCGGTTCTTCCTTTTTTTCTTTCTCTGGATCGTGTCGAATAATGTATCCGATTGGTTCGATCCCATTGTCTAAAAGAAGCTTTACCCTCGCCATGAAGTTGGCGGGTATAATTGAGGCGAGCTTGGAATAATCAATGGGTTCGTAGTAATTGTCTTCATGGTAGAAGGCCTCGGTGATCATGCCCCAATTCGGGAGCGGTTTGAACTTATATAGATGCTCGTCTCCCAGGGCAATTACACGGTCTTGTAAATCGATTGGAACTGACATTGTTTTTCTCCTTTCAGTTATTAAGGAAGTTGTTGGTTGGTTCCTTATCCGGGCATGCTCCGCCCTGCTGACATCCCTTTACGATTACAGCAGGAGGTATAAAGCCGATAAGGTTCGAGCATGAGGATAAACCGAGTTAACTTCTTCGCACTTCTCTTTGGGTTCTTCGATGGATGAGCGGGAAAAGTTATTAACCTTATCAAAAGAAGAAGCGCGCGTTCTCTTTTTTCGTTGCAAGTATTACAAGCCACGGGACAGGAATAATCGCCTGGTTATTAGGCGTAGCGGATATTCAGAAACGCCTTTTTATAAACATTTAGACTCAGCTTACGTCAAACTGGGGATTTCAGGAGAACTTTCCAGGGAAAAGAAGTGGGAAGAAGTGGAGAATAAGTACTGCGGAGTACTTCGGGAGGTAACAACTGAGGAGATGATTGTTCGAGGTCTATGGCCTCCAGATAATGCTACAGCCACTCCTATAGCCCCTGAACGTCTAGGAGAACGTAGAGTCAATTGGAGGTTGATTTGGATCTTAACAGCAATCCTTATTATTATTTCTATCTTACTTATCAGGAGGTTTTTGCCTAACCGTCCCGCGGTTGTGGCTCTTTTTTCAAATGCCGTTACCCAGACTCCTGATTTATCCAAGGGAGCATCTGAAACCGCAGTCGTGGTTCTGTCGACAAATACGGTTGAGCCGGCTCTTGCGCTACAAACGGTACGGGCAACGATTCAGGCTCCAACCATTATTCATTCCCCAACCGACACTTCCATTCCTTCCACGGCTACAGATACAATTGTCCCTTCCGCAACAAACACTTTAGTTCCTACTGAAACATCAGTCCCTACTCCTGTTCCCCTATTCGAGGATAACTTCGATAGCGGATTATCTAACCGATGGGAAATAACGGGATCTCGTCCGGTGATTGGTGAAGGACAACTTTGGGCAAGAGACGGATTTGCATGGATGTCAGTCGGTGAGGAAACCTGGAAAGATTACAGAGTCGAAGTAGATATAATTCAAATAGACTGTCCTTTTGATGGAAACGTCAGCATAATCGGCCTTCGAATCAAAGATTTAAACAATATGTATGGATTAATGTTTAATGGCTGTGCAACTTTCTGGGGGGAAAGAAAGGATGGAACAAACAATGTCTGGGGTGACACTTTATATAATCGGGTAAGCGATCACTTAGTAATCTCTGTCAAAGGTAACCATTGGTCAAGCGAGAACGGTTACGATTTCATTGATCCCAAATATACTCAAGGAAAAGTTGCTATATTTCTTTTGGGGAATATGAAAATCGATAACTTTAAAATTATGGCTCTTCCTTGAAGTCCTCTGGGTAAAATCTCTTTTTTTTACTAACAAGCCTCTCCGAATTGCTAATCACTCTAAATTCTTTAGAAGTGTATTCCGGACGTAGTGCCAAGCCATGACAAACCGCTCCCCTATTAATTGACTCAGTTGTTGATCGCTTACCCCTTGGTTTTTAGCTCCAATTTCTTCTGTATACGCGATATGGAAATCCTCTGATATCCCCTCAAAAAAATTAAGTGCCTCGTTGTATCTTGGTAATTGTGAAGTGTTGTCTGCAATCTTATTCTCTAAGAGTGCAAGCCTTATCTCGTCGATGCGTAAATTACTTTCCGCAATGAGCCTTTGCGAAGGATTTAACTTGGTGGCATCTACTAAATCTTCAATATCCCTATCGCGTGTATGTCGAAGCCACATTTCCTCATAGAAATCAAAGAAAGCCGTGAATTTTGCTGAATCTGCCTTTTCACCAACAAAATATTCAAGGATTTCGTGTTTGACTTGTTCAGATCTTAGTTGTTCAGGTAGTTGTTTTGGCTCTCCTTCTACCATAATGGCCGATAGTATATAACCTTAAGGAAGCAAAATCAAATTTCCGAGTACATAATTGTGCGACACATCCCTTTAGGTCTTGACACACACCCACCCTAAAATCTATATTTAATTTGCTGACGCAAATTCGTTATTTAAAAATTCTTGGGAATAAATGGGTTGTCCAAGAATTAAAACAACAAATAGATAAATGCGGCGCCTTGGATCCTTCCGAGGCGTTTTTTTGTCTCCCCTATCCTGCCGTTCTTTTTTCTCCGGCAGCGCCGGCCTGACAGCCGATTCGGTTCGGATTGCTCCTAGGTCGTAGTGGCACTTGTAGACCACACACCTTTTGGGTGGATTTAGCAGACGACATCTCCTACTAACTGGCAGGGCTTTTAAAAACCGTCCATACCGGACAGACTTTAAGCTATACCGAATAATAGGCGAAAGTCAAGATCAAAAATATCCCGTATTTATCGCTCTTATAAGCGGTACAACCTCAAACGTTCTTCTCCGGTACTTCACAGTAAACAATGGAGTTATCCTTGTCAAATTCGTCCGTACGTTCGTGCGTACGTTCGTTCGAACGTTCGTTCGTTTTTAGGCACGTTGCTTTTTAAAAGCTGATTGTTTGATAAAAAGATCGATACCCTTGGAAACCATACTCCCGAGTTTGGGCTTCTTCTTGCCGGATTGGACCGCTTCAAGCTGGATTACTTGGAGAGCCATAAGCTGGTCCTTGTAAATGTCAAAAGTATGCCGAATTTTTTCTCTTTTCGGTTTCTCTGTTCGTTCGGACGGTCGTTCGAACGTTCGGTCGTTCGAACGTTTTTGATCTTGATTTTCTTCATTTTGCGATTGAAGGTTCGGAGTTTTATCCTTTGGTAGAGTGGGGGAGTCAGGTGTAGGGCTAATATATTTTTCAAATATTTGTTTATCGGGTTCTGGGAGTGATGGGGGAGTGGTGGATTTTGTAAAAAACAAGGACGCTCCTTCGAGTTCGTTGGTGATGCTTTCAGTATTCAGTTTCTTTTTCATATATCGAAAAGCTCGTGTATGAGCTTATTGTAGGCAAGCGCGGCCTTTGCTCTCGGGTTATAGGCGAAAATATCCTGCTTTGAGAAATGGGCGTCCCGGAGATCGGTATTTCGGGGAATGATGGTTTTTAAAACCTTGTCGGTATAGGTTTGCCTCAATATCTGAAGCGATGTGGAGGTGTTGATGGTGGGATCCGACATGGTAAAGAGAAATCCCAACAGCTCCAGGTTTGGATTGAAATATCCCCTGACCTCTTTGATGGTCTTGCTGATCTGGACGATTGAATCGAGTTCAAAATAACCAGGGGATACGATGACGATTGCCTTATCTGCTGCTGTGAGGGCATTTATGGTCAGCCAGGAAAGAGTAGGGGGGCAGTCGATAAAAACATGTTCATACTCGTTTGCTATCGGGTCAAGCTCGGTCTTGAGGCGGGCTTCCCTGTGGTCGATTGCCGTCGTCAATTCGATATCGGTATTGGAAAGTAGGATATGAGAGGGAACCAAAGACAAATTCGGGATACTGGTTTTATGGATTACCAGGGGTTTGCGATCAAGTACGGTGGAAAAAATGGTTTTTTCTACCGGTACTTCCGGGTAATTGGGCATAAGCACTTTGGAGGAGTTAGCTTGCGAATCAATATCGATTAGAAGCGTTTTCTTTCCTTTGCGGGCCAGGCCTGCGGCAAGCGAGATAGCAGTACTGGTTTTTCCAACACCGCCTTTTTGTGAGGCAATTGCGATAATCATGGTAAGTAGCGACGAAAGCCAATATTGGGTTTTCCGTCACACTTTCTATTGAATTTAGGATAGATAATTGTGGATCAGTTGTCAAATTCAATTTCGAGAGATAACCGGGAGAGACGATTTCTTAAAAAGTATTTATCCATCGAGTTCAATTTGCGCGATAATAAAGAAAAGTTCAACTATCCTGCATAGTCTTTAAATAAACTGGTGTCTTATCAGCCAGTATCTATCATGTAATCCCGAATAATGAATGATTGAGGTAAATTTCTTAGTTAGGAGAAAATCAGTAAATGACTTAAATAACGGAGTTTTGAGATGAAAAAAACTGTTTATCTGAAGATAATTATCATCGTACTCTTTTCAACGTTTGGACGGGCAATTATGTTTAGTGTGGCGGCTCCGAACGGAACGACAGAGATGGTGAGTGTTGCATCCGATGGCACGCAGGGGAATGACGTTTCATTCAACTCATCAATCTCTGCCGATGGTCGCTACGTGGTTTTCGGTTCTTATGCTTCAAATCTTGTTGGTAGTGACACCAACGACTCGGAAGACGTATTTCTCCACGACCGGCAGACAGGCGAGACAACCCGCGTCTCAGTCGCCTCTGATGGCACACAGGGGAATTCACATTCTGATACTGGTTATAGTGGCTATCCCATCATTTCCATTGAAGGTCGCTACGTGGTTTTCTCCTCCGTGGCTTCAAACCTTGTGAATGGCGATACTAATAACACTGATGATGTTTTTATTCATGACCGGCAAACGGGCCAAACCACTCGTGTGTCGATTTCGTCAAGCGGTATTCAGGGCAATGATTTCTCAACAGGTGCAAGTATTTCGGCCGATGGCCGCTATGTGGCCTTTCAATCGGAGGCAAGCAATTTGGTAAGCAATGATACAAATAACGCCATGGACATCTTTATCCACGACCGGCAGACAAGCGAGACAACCCGTGTGTCAGTAGCTTCTGACGGAACGGAAGCAAATGGCTTCTCTGCCGCTCCCTACATTTCCGATGATGGACGATACGTAGCGTTTTGTTCCATGGCAAGCAATTTGGTAAGCAATGATACAAATAACGCCATGGACATCTTTGTCCACGACCGGCAGACAAGCGAGACAACCCGTGTGTCAGTAGCTTCTGACGGAACGGAAGCAAATGGAATGTCATCTAATTATGCTACTATCTCATCAGGTGGGCGTTTCATAGGGTTTTCGTCTGAGGCAAGTAACCTGGTAAGCGGTGACACAAACGGTGTCTGGGATGTTTTTATTCATGATCGGCAGGGAGGGCAAACCACTCGTGTGTCGGTTTCGTCAAGCGGTATTCAGGGCAATAATGTCTCAGCTGGTGGGGCCTTTTCAGCCGATGCGCGATATGTGACATTTTGGTCTCAGGCTAACAATCTGGTGAGTGGGGACACAAATATTTGCGTTTTTGACAAAGGTTTCCCGGAGCCGTGTCCAGATGTTTTCGTTCACGACCGGCAAACGAGCCAAACCACTCGTGTGTCGATTTCCTCTAGTGGCGTCGAGGCCAATAATTTGTCATTGAGTCCATCCATCTCTACTGATGGTGGATATATTGTCTTCACTTCTTTAGCTTCAAACCTTGTGAACCACGACACAAATGGGGTAGAAGATATATTTGTTCATGATAAGGAAATCCTACCCCTTGATCTTTCTATTGATTCCGTATCACCTGTTCAAGTCCTTGAGGGGCAGGAACTTGTCAGGGGTAAGGTAACAGCAATCAAAGCTGTAATTCGCAAAAGTGGAAGTGGGACAGCAGGAAATGTGTCCGCTCGGGCTAGTGTTGGTGGTTATATCACAAGTCGCTTCTATGTTGCTGAGGCGGCGAATCTGGACCCACAACACGCCCTGCGCAACGATAATTCCATATATCCGCTTTCTTTTGGGCCTAATGAGACTGTAAAGGCAATTTATTTCTTCAGTGACAGGTTTACTCCTACTAGCAGCACATTTCAAGTATCTATAAAAGTGGACTATTTAGAAGACATAACTGAGACCAATGAGACGAATAACGAAGTTACACCGTCTCCTGTACCTGTGTATGATACGAAATGGTCTGGGATACTATTTCCGGATCTATACATCCATTACTTCCGAACGGATTGGGGCAACACGCCTCTCACCATTTTCGACACTTACTACCAAACCACCAATGATTTTTTCAGGGGTGTTTACCCGGTTTCCGCACAACGATTCACCCCGAGCATCTCTACCATTCTAGGGGGTAATACTACACGCTTTCGAGGTGGAGATGGGAAACTGGATATATCAGAATTGGGCCGTTGGGCTTTTGATAAACTCGGTGATATGCGGATTGCACACCCTACAGCCGACCGTTTTGTAGCAACGGTCCCGCCAGGATGGTTCTCGCAAAACACCACAGGTGTTTTGACTAATGCTGTAGGGATCGCTTACCCTCTAGCGAGGGAACTCGTTATCGCTGAAGCAAGCGTACCAGGGCATCTCAGTAGCGCTTCAACTGTCGCACACGAAATTGGTCATTCTTACCAATTGGATATTGGATGTGAGGAGTATGATCAAAACTGCGATGGTGTTCCAGACCGCATTGGGTTATTTGCCTCTCCTGGCTTATGGGTTGACAAGAAAATTCCTATCCAAGTTCCTTTACAACGCGATATCTACTGTTTTATGGGGGGAGCTGCTGATGTGGAGTATTGGATTGATGGAGAGGATTATTCGAAGCTTATCAATGATCATAAAGCTGCCACAAATGTAGCTACAATGCCTGATGAAACCACACCGGCTATTTTGGCTTTGGGAATATTCGACACCGGAGGTAACGTGACACTTGATAACTGGTATGTCTTGCCGGAGGCTGAATTAAGTGTTGTACCATCAGGACCCTATGTTTTTGAATATCAAGATATAAATGGTGGAGTTTTACATCAGCTAAACTTTGACGTCGTATTCGAAACAGAAGGTAGACCATTGAGCGAATCACCTTTTGTATACACAATTCCTTATATTGCCGACACCACAAGGATCGTCATTAAGCATAATAGTGTTTCCTTGGGACAAAAGGTTGTTAGTGCAAACTCACCAAGTGTTACTCTCCTTTCTCCTGATGGTGGTGAAAGACTATTTGGCTCAGCAGAAATTGAGTGGTCCGGCAGCGATGCAGACGGTGATAATTTATCGTATACAGTACTTTTCAGTACCGATAACGGAGCAACATGGGAAATGATTATTAGGGATCTTACTTCGACCGGTTATTTTTGGGATGTTTCAGCCCTACCTGCAGGGGCACAATATCGTATAAAGATTCTTGTAACAGATGGCGTTAATACCGGTGAAGATATTTCTGATGACACCTTCAGTGTACTAAGCGGGATTTTCATGCCTGTCATTCTTCGCAACAACTAAAAGCCCCAGCTTCTGGAAAGTCATTCTTTATATCTAGTTACGAGAACTAAACCATGTAATAACGCAGGATAGTATGTATGCTGAGACAAATTGTATGATGCGTACAATCCAACGTAGCTGCCACATTTTGGTGGCGATAGTTTTTAGCAAATGGGAGTAATTTCCACACGGAAATATCCAGCCATTGAAATTAGGGCCCCGAACCTCAAAGGCCTGGCAAGTACTAGTAACATAGATATACAAGTAACCCAAGAGCGTATATATTAGGATTGCTAAAATGATCCTAAAAGGCGTTGGTCTTAAGAATTGAGATATTGATTTTGGGGCCACTTAATACAGGATAACTCGCAGTCAATTGCCGGTCAACTTTCTGGGCTTACCCTTATACAACGTATTATGTTTCGTACTACAGGGTAAAGGAGGGGAGAATGGAGACAAATCGGCCACTCTTCACAACCTCCGTTCTACGATAAGTTCGAAGAGGGCAGAACAAGGATAAAAATCACTTGTGAGATTCTGGAATTTCATATACATTTACATTACCTTCTAAACACGATCAATAACCTTTAGACCTGAAGATTTCGAAGGAGGTGTTGTGTGAATTCAAATGTGATAGGGCGGGTGAGAAACATCACGCTTCCAAATTCTAAGGGTTTACTTCCGCTGTTTGAGGCAATTATTAACTCCATTGACGCAATAGAAGATGCCGAAAAAAATCTTGATGAAGGTTTTATAAAGGTAAAAATCTTGCGTTCGAGCAAGTCTATGCTGAATGAAGAAAACGAAAATGATTCCCGTGTGCTCAGCCAAATAATTGGGTTTGAGGTAACAGACAATGGGATCGGATTTACTGGTCCCAATTACGAAGCTTTTAACGAATCGGATACGCTTTATAAACAGAAAAGAGGAGGAAAGGGAGTAGGAAGATTCCTCTGGTTAAAAGCCTTTGATAAAGTTGAAATTGATAGCACATTTCGGGATGGCGGTAAAACATGGCAAAGAACTTTCGTCTTTTCACTCGCTAATCCTTCTGGGATTCGAGACCATAGCCTGGTTGAAATATCGGACGATTCGGAGATCAGAACGGTCGTCCGGTTGGATGGATTTAAAACTCTATATCAAGAAAATATTCCCCGGAGTGCAACATCAATCGCTCAAAGAATTGTAGAGCATTGTTTGGAATATTTTATCCTGGGAAACATGCCATCGGTACAAGTTTTTGACGATTCGGAAGATGCCCCTATACTTCTTGAAAGGTTATATGAGAGTTTGGTTTCTGAAAATAAATCCGAATCCATTGAGATCAAAGGTAGAAAATTTGACATTGTCCATCTACTGTTAAATGCACACGCTGATCTGAAACACCAAGTTTATTATTGTGGTGATCATCGTGTTGTTCTGGCTGAGAAAGTCAGCAACCTCATTCCCAATTTAAAATCTACGCTATCTAAACCAGGAAATGACGGCTCGTTTGTTTACTCGGGATACGTCTCTTCAGATTACCTTGACAAGCACGCAGACCAGCAGAGAACAGGCTTTGATACGATGTCAGAAGACGGGAGCTTGTTTTCCGAGGAATTAAAGTGGAGCGAGATCACCGAAAATGTTTTGGCTGCGTCTAAAGCCTTCCTGCAACCCTATACCGAGGAAGTCAAAGTCCGAAAAGAAGAAGAGATCAAAAATTACGCGAATTCGGAAGCTCCAGAATACCGATATATAGTAGCCAACTATCCCGAAAAGCTGGACAAGATTCCACCTGATTTTTCCAAACGAGAGTTGGATCTTAAATTGCATGAAATTCACAGAGAAATAGAGGAAAAGTTCATAGATGAGACGGGGGAGCTTCTTGAAGAAGAGACCCTAGATGAGGAATATATCGAAGAACAATTTTCAAGATGGTTGCAGGATTGGAATGACGTTGGTAAAGCCAATCTCGCTAAATACATAGTCCACAGAAAGTCCGTTCTCACCATTTTAGAAAAAATACTTAAAGTACAGAATACTGGGCGCTACGCTTACCCACCTGAGGCCGATAACGATGGTAATGAGTGGAAGCGTAGCTCATTATCGATCTCCACGTCTAATACACTGCGTATTGGCAAGTTGACAGAGTGTAATGCCAAAAAATGCTATGACTGGATCCCTAACAGTGCTTACCACAACACGGCTGGAGGAGGACCTCTGTTCGTTGACAATAGTGAACGTATCGGCGGAACAAACAGTGTCAGGCCGTGCCGGAATGAAAAACTTTCTACATGGTACTGCAATACGAGCTTTAAATGGACAGCCGTAGGTATGACACAGGACGGACGCTACCTCATCGTGGTGGTATCAGACATTGACAAAACAATGGATCAAGCTGCTGCTGTGCTGATTGCCGAAGGAGCGTGGAAAGCTATTAAGCTCGATGGTGGAGGCTCAACTCAAGTCTGGTTCAAGTCGGCAAATCTGCAAAGTATAATTGGTGGAGGACGACCTGTAGCCAATGCGATTTTGGTTTTTTCTTCACCTTAAGTTTGTGTAAGATAGAGCTCCTGCTTCTGTAAATTTACTATAAGTTATTAGTTGATTCTTGAATTTATTCCTGAGAGAATAAATTCATGCATTCCCCGCGAAGGCTGTCGAAAGTTGCTCAGTTATCAATATTACTGACAATAATAGTCCTGGTTTTTTTGTTTTATTGGGGGATAAAATATCAAGGATTTTCTAAAAGTACTACAGCAAAGCAAGATACTCCTCAATTTTTAGGAACGCTCACATATGTGAACCAAATTGCAAATTACTCTTTTCAGTATTCGTCAAAGGAAACGGTAGGCTCAGCAGGAGGTTATGAAGGTCCGCCAGAAAAATCTGACATAATCGTAATTGATGATAAAGCAACAAAATATGGATTAATGTCTATAGAACTCACCACTTCACCAACAGGACGATATCTAAAAAATGAGCAAGAAGCTCTCAACGAAATTGTTGGATATTGGGAATCTTCCACGAGTCGATACCTAACTCCCGAGCTAAATAAAGTAACAGGTCCTATACAAACAACGATCGGGGATAATGCTACGGATAGTCAGTCAGCTCTTGCATATAAGTATGAGATTGCCTGGAGAAATGATCCAAAGTATAGTGAAGGTGGAAGTGGTATTGATGTTTGGTTATTTATACCAATTACGGTAGATTGGCAGTCAGACCCTGAGAGGCTCGAATGGTTTAACGAGGAGGAATATGTCTTTTTATGGCTCCAGTATGATAAAAAAGATGAAAAACATTTACTGCCAATACTTAATACATTTGCGCTTTACCCAAAAAGTAGTTATGGGCAGTAAAGACCATTATATTTCCCAAACCGTTGTAACTATTGAAAAACCTTCGCCCTTTTCTATACTGAGCCAAATAATATGCGAATATTGGCTTTAGAACAACTGGCAACCAAAGGAATAGTCCTCATCGAAAGAAAGGGAAGTAAATGGCATGTGCA
>C687J35164_10000624_pt1 | contig 12393 bp, 11 predicted proteins | sample RifCSP13_3_FD_35164 | JGI IMG/M metagenome (IMG submission 35164)
GTAAGAATATATATATTTCTCCCACCTTTGGGTCGGGTAGTGAGATCGGTTCTCCCGCTACATCTGACAAACAAACGCGAGTCGCCTTCATCAAGATTGGCCTCAAGTGTCTGCCCAAGGCAGTAAACCCCTGCCGATTCGCCCACTCGCAAATGCTCAGTTTGAATCCCTTTCGCTTGATTTCTTATATCGAAAGTGTTATTAAGCACAAGATAAGTAACAATAGCAATACTAATAAGGGCAATTACAATTATAAAAAAATGTATGAAGCCTTTTTCTAACTTGGGCAGTTTGGTTTGGGTAAGCACAAATTTATAGTAAGGAGATATTTAACAGACTTCAAGTAGGAAATGGGGTTATTAGTTATTAGTTATTAGTTATGAGTTATGAGTTATAAGTTATTACTTATATCCAACGGGTTTTGTAGTTAAAACTACACCTAGGGATAATTTTCTTGTATCCGGATCAATATCCTCTATATAAACATCAATAGACTTACCGACTTCCAGTTTTTGTCCCGGTGGAATTTTTGTTATATGAATAAGTCCCTCAACTCCCTCCTCCAATTCAACGAACGCACCGAAGTCAGAAAGTCTTACAACAGATCCCTTTACTTTGTCGTCCTTTTTATATTTCTTAGCCGCGTTCTTCCAGGGATCGCCTTTGGCTTGTTTAATAGACAGGGCAAGCCGGGAAGCACCACCCTTTTGTAAGGGTTCATTTTTTGAAATTACCTTGACCTTAACTTTTTCGCCCTCAGTGACATTATCAGCAACTGACGTGATTTTACTCCAGGAAATCTCAGAAATATGTACAAGGCCTTCAACTTTAGCAATCTTTTTCTTATCGATAGCGACCTCAATTTCGATAAAACAGCCAAAGTTCGATACTGTGGTGACCTTTCCCTCGTAAATTTCACCTTCTTTAATTTTTTCATAAGCAAAGCGGACTTCCTTTAAATCTTCCGCCTCAGATACCTCTTTTTCGGAAAGTATTATTTTATTTTCGCTTCTGTTAAGATCAATTACCAATACTTTGAAATGTTTACCAACGAGACTTTGAGGATTTTTTGAAGCTTCTTTACCCAATTGGGTGGTAGGAACAAAGCCATAAAGACCTTCTACCTCAACCGTTAAACCCGAGGTTGAATGGGAGTTACCAAGAACTGCTACCGGCTTTTTTGCCTCCCTAGCTTCTTCAAGTTTCTTCCACGCAGAATCCGCCATTGCATTTCTGAGAGAAAGAATTGTATATCCGTCGGGCGTTTCTCCAACAATTACGGAGGCAGTTACTTCATCTCCGACTTTCAATTCCTTAATATAATCTTTCGATTCCTGATACGCTTTTTCAGCTACGATGCCCTCACCTTTTGCTCCGATATCCAAAACCAGGCGTTTGGATTCTTTAGCAATAATTTTTCCTTTAACCTTGTCTCCCCTTTTCAAAGAAGATCCACCACTACCATACAAAGCTAGGAGTTCTTCCATTGTCTGAGCTTCGCCACTTTTTTGTTTTGGCGATTTATTTTTAGATACCGAAGAGGACTTTTGCAGAGTCACACATCATAACCACCTTTCTAGTTTAGATCCTGATTTTATAACAAATTGCTACCTATAACAAGGGATAATTTCTCGGGTGGAGCCTAAATCCAGAACACTGTCCTGGCCACGGTACAAATCTTACTTGCTCCCGAAAACTACATGTTCGCATCGCAAGAGCAATTATACGTGGCAGGCGGATTTTTTATAATTTCAGAATACTGTCCTGGCGATGAGCTATTTTCGCGGTGAGTTGCCCCACAACTATCGTCGCCGCTGATCCGTTTCACTTCTGAGTTCGGAATGGATTCAGGTGGTACCAGACCGCTCCGATCACCAGGACACTATCCTGAAACAGTAAATTTATTAAAGTCCTCCGAAACTAACCTTAAGGCTTTTCAGTACTATTCATACACGCCTTAAGGAGCGTTTACAGGAGGATTTCGGTACAAACTAATTTGTACCTCAAAAATTGAGGAGAAAGAAAAAAGTCTTACTGCAAAAATGCAGAAGATCTTTAGTATAAAGTCTTATCGACTTATTCGGATCAGGTTAGCTTAAGACATTACTGTCCTTCCACACCCTGCCGAACAACCCGTCTCGCTCTTGCGAGCCAGACGAGGTTCGCCTTGCGGCGACCTGGTATTCTTCCAGGAGTCTAAAATGAACCCTAATCTTAGGAGGGGCTTCCCACTTAGATGCTTTCAGCGGTTATCCCTTGGGAATATAGCTACCCGGCTTTGCGGCTGACGCCACAACCGGCACACCAGAGATTCCCCCATGCTGGTCCTCTCGTACTGAGCACAGCTTCCTTCAAGGTTCTACGATTCCACCGGATAGAGTCCGAACTGTCTCACGACGTTCTGAACCCAGCTCACGTACCACTTTAATGGGCGAACAGACCAACCCTTGGCACCTTCTCCAGCGCCAGGATGTGGTGAGCCGACATCGAGGTAGCGATCCGCGCCGTCGCTATGGACGCTCGGGCGCGACTACTCTGTTATCCCCGGGGTAGCTTTTATCCGTTAAGCTCCAACCCTTCCATGCAGGATTGGAGGATCACTAAGACCTACTTTCGTACCTGCTTGAGCCGTCACTCTCGCAGTCAAGCTGGCTTTTGCCTTTATACATTACGCACGATGTCCATCCGTGCTAAGCCAACCTTTGTACCCTTGCGTTACTCTTTGGCAAGGTACCGCCCCAGTAAAACTGCCCACCTAACACTTTCCCTTCCCGAGTATTCATCGGGATTAGGTAAGACTTGCCACGCTCTAAAGGGAGGTGTTTCAGTGTCGCTCGCGCATAGCTCGCAAATGTCAAATTACAAAAAAGCAAATGATAAATTAGTTTCATTTAGCATTCATCTTTTTAGCATTTAGCATTTCCGTGCTACACACGGGCTCCCTCCTACTCTAAACAATTAGATCGCACAAACCAATGTTAAGCTACAGTAAAGCTCCACGGGGTCTTTTTGTCCTGGTGGAACTGTCCTACCGATCCCGCCATTCCCGACAGATCTGATGTTTGCATTGTCTGGATCGAGTCAATAATTATCCCTTGCAATTGCAAGGACTGTCCTTTTACGTTGTATATCGTTTCAATTATTTCATCTATATCTGTATCTTCAAGAAGCTGAATATTGTCGTTTTTTACACCCAATCTACTTGCTCTTATAGCAATTTGGCTAACCGATTCCTCACCGCTGACATAGATGACGGCAGATTGCTTGCTATCTACAGCAGATAGCTTTCTTTCACTTTCTGAGTTTCCTATTAATGCAGTCTTTTTGCTTTGGGCCATCTGCAATTTTGCAGCAGACTGTGGACTATTTGCTGTAAGCTGGTTTGCAACTTGCAGTAATAGCGTTGATTTTCCAATGCCGGGTTCTCCGGCAATAAGTATTACTTGTCCGTTGACAATTCCCCCACCCAATACCCTATCCAGTTCAGGAATTTCAGTTAATATCCTTTCCGTTGACTTTTTCGGTACATCGGAAAGGCTTGTTAATTCTGCAATTCTCTCACTACTACCTTTTCTCTTTGCACTTTTCTCTGTTGAAACTATTGTTTCAACAGCACTATTCCACTCCCCGCATTCCGGACACTTCCCAAACCAACGATAGGATTCGTAAGAACATTGTTGACAGACATATATTGAACTTGATTTGGCCATGTTTTATTAGAAAGACTAGTGCAGTCCCGCACTTTCGCCCCTTCGACGCAAACACGCAATATTTGGGAGAAGGTAAGAATAGTGCTGGAACCAGCGCGGGCTCTCATATGAGCACTGCTGGCATATAAACTTTGAACTTGATCTGGCCATGTTTAATTATTCTTACGATTCGAATTATATCTAAAAAATAATAAATTAATAATAGTCATAACATTTGTTATGACATCTGATTAGTAATGTTAGTAATGATATTTTCCGTTTCCACCTTAGTTTGAATCGGAGGTTTTCTGATAAAGCGGATGAATCGGGGTGCCTGTACAATGCACGTGCATCGCACAGACACCCAAATATAGTAAGTGTGGATCGTATTTTTTACTTTTTGGTGGAAACTGATTTGAAGATATTTTGTTGTCTACGCTCCTGCATCAACTTTTCCAAATTGGGATTAATATCCACAAAGACTACTCCTCCTTTATTCCCTGGCGCCTGCGATTTATCATGAAGCGCTTTCATTTGTTCAATTATTTGACCGCCCAGAAATGAAATCTGAGACATATCAAAAACATAAAATTGCAGGTTTCCCGATCTCATCATTCTTTCCAACCATTTCTTAGCAAGCTCAACATTGTTTGCTATCCCGTGTCTGCCGACATTTTCCATCAATTGAAATTGCTTAACCGGATCAACAAATACAACACCGGTTGTTTCCCCCGGTTTTCGTCCCAGATATTCCAACACCATCCCGCGGTATTCAACATTATCCGATCTTGTGAATTTTTCCAGCTCCATGTTTAATTGTAATACTCCAAGTCTAGTCAATTTTAAGTTCCGGGTCGCATGGAAGGCTTTGCAAAACCTTCTTCCAACTATTTATTAATTTTAAAACATCTCTTTCAGCCATAAGATTTAATGATTATTAAATGCTTCCTCCAGTGGACACCGTGGGAGTTTTGTATTTCCATCTGAATTTCTCGCAACTACCGATGCTGTAATCGATCCGGCCGCGAAATTAAAAATGAATCTGGGTCCGCTACACTCTTTCCCAAAATAAGGACAATTCAGTTTTTGACAACCTTCGTTCTTTAACATTTCCTCTTTTCCGGAAGAGGATATTACTATATCGCCAAATTGAAAAAATATTGTAGATGAAAGAAATCTATTAACCGTCACGTTTAAATCGACGGGGCTTGATATTGAAGTCACTTTTGTTAAACCCTTATCCATAAGCCCCTGAATAATTTGGGTGCTTTGTTCTTTACCTATGCTCATTGTATTTGTATTATATTCCGTTCCCACCCTCAGTCAACATTATGAGACGCGATAAAATTAACTATAGTCAACTGTCTAAAATACTATATGCATTCAATTTAGTAATGTATAAAATTCTCAAAATAAAAAAAACCCAAGGTTAAACCTATTTGAGGTGAATTTATCGGATACTAAAAATCAACATCGGGTTCACAGGGAACCATTGAAGCCAGTGCTTTCCAAAAAGTGGTTGATAGTCTTGATTTTGACTTTATCTGGGCACTTGGAAATATTCTTAAAGATACGTCTCCTCCTTCATATTTTATTTCTCCGGGATCACGCATTTGCGTACAATTAACTTCAGGATTATTCTTCAAAACACATGACGCACAAATGTCTCTTCTGAAATCTCTGGCCAATATGAAGTTGAATACATTCCGGCCATTAATTCCAGATAATACTATTTCGACACTATCCCTTTCAGGATCAGTTTGTTCAAGTCTGAAAGGATATGCGCTGCAAATTTTGATGTTTCTGATTTGATGGATTTTCTTAAACCTACCTAATCGTTCTGACATGGTACCCTATTCTATGGCCAAATCTTTAAAAGTCAAGAAATTGTGAGGAGAATTCTCTATTCTTTCACTACATGGATTACCATCGTATCCCCGGCGTGCGTATCGCCATTCTCGTCAACTCTACCCATAGCATTAATTTTCTTGATACCGAACTTCCCAACCGGTCTTTCGAATGTTCCAATACCAACGGAACGTACCGCCCCATTTGACTGAATTCTGGCGAGTCTAAGACTTGTGAGTAGGTTGAAATCATCATTAGTTGTTTCCACCCCAAGATTATCAACAAAGGAAGTGATATTGCCTTTGGGCCAAAGTTTGTTGTTTAATTTGAACTGTTCTTCTACTGACATATAAAAAAATCTATTATTAGTTAGAATTAGTGAAGAAAGTATTCTCGGGTAATTATTTATATCCCACCGGCTTAGCGGTAAGTACCATACCTAAGGACATTTTCTTATTTTCCGCATCAATATCTTCTACGATTATATTAACCTTATCACCTTCTGACAAACTCGTTCCCGGAGGAATCTTCGTGATGTGAATAAGGCCTTCAATACCCTCTTCCAACTTAATAAACATGCCAAAATCCGTCCTGCGGACGACTGTCCCCTGGTGTTTGGAATCTTTTACATATTTCGCTCCGGCTTTTTTCCATGGGTCATCTTTTGCCTGTTTCATCGAAAGAGATAGTTTTCCGTCACTTACTCCCAGCACCTTGACCTTAATCACATCTCCTTCGAATACAATATCCCTGACGCTTTGGACTTTGCTCCATGATAACTCCGATATGTGAACCAAACCTTCAACTTTGACTTTTTGCTTTGCATCGATATCGACTTCGACTTCAACAAAGCATCCGAAATTTGCGATTTGCATTACCCGTCCGTCATAAACATCTCCATCTTTGATCATTTCGAGTGCCTTTCTGATTAGTTTAATATCTTCCGCGTCCGATACCTCTTTCTCGGAAAAAACTATTTTGTTGTCCGATCTGTCCAAATCTATAACCAATACTTTAAGCGGTCTTCCGACCAGTGAACCCGGATTTTTGATTGAAGACTTGCCAATTTGAGTTGTTGGAATAAATCCATGCACTCCTTCAAAATCCACATTTAAACCTGCTCCTGAAGCTGATTTGGGTAAAACAAACAACGGTTTTCGATTTTTGAAAGCATCTTTCAAAACCAGCCACACAGAATCCTGCATAGCCTGGCGAAGCGAAAGAATAGTTAATCCATCAGGTGTTTCTCCAACAATAATAGTCGCCTCAACCGTATCTCCAACTTTGAGGTTTTTGATGTAGTCGCGTGCTTCCTGGAATGCCTTTTCGGCAACAATTCCTTCCCCTTTTCCTCCAATATCCAAAACCAGTCTTTTATTTTCTTTGACAATTACGGTACCGGTCACCTTCTCACCACGAATAAGAGTCCGCTTTTTATTTCCATACATTGCAAGAACTTCCTCCATTGAGGATGGGGCTTTTTTAGATTTTGTTGAAGTTTTCGGTTCGTCCACTCACAACAACCACCTTTCTGTATTTAACGGTCAAATTATATCCTATATATGGAGTGAAAACAAGACAGGATAAGTACTGGTATAAGTTTAAGTCTATGAAATCGGTTGTAGGAAATGGGAAATGAGTTGTGAGTGGTGGGAACTGGAAAATGGAGATAAGTAAGTAGGTTGTAGGGGGTAGGATGTTAGGAATAAAGGAATTAAGTAATTTAGTAAATTAGAGAAAAGTAGTAAGTTGTAAGAGGTAAGTTGTAGGTTGTAGGAGGTAGAAAATGGGAAATGAGTAATGGGAAGTGGGATGTGAGTAGTGAGTGATGGGTAATTAGTCTAAAGTTTTTAGTCTTGAGTATTGAGTTTTAAGTTGAAGGCGTTGCCCTGACGGCTTGACCGCCATGCTTAGGCAAAACGTTTGCAGGAGGGTGACGTATTTTCAAGACATTTATATCGCAATCTCATCCGACGCGCACGCACACTGTTATCCGCTTAAGTTGAGTAGAAAAATAAATTTATAACAATCAATAATATTGAGAGAACCAAGGTTAATTTGGCCAAAAGGTTTAATATAAATAAACTGTTATTGACCCCTTTAAATTTACTCGCAGATACTGTAACAAAGTAAAAAATAAATCCAAGACCCAGTCTCCCGGGATCATATTTCCCAGACCTTAAAATAGGCCAATTTGATGAATCCAGATTCTTATTCAATTGTTTAAATATTTGGGGAGATTTTGAATTTATTATTAACACTGAAAATAGAAGTGAAAAAATAAATACTGAAAATGAAAGAAGTATTACTGTTACCAACATCTCTGGAATGATAACGTTCATCCTTTATAATCTTAACATAAGATTAATCACGGAATGAAGAATTCATTTAAAAATATTGTCCTGGCGATGACGTATTTTCGCATACAGTTACCCGCATACTATCGTCTGCGCTACCCCGTTTCACAACTCTGTTCGGAATGGGAAGAAGTGGTACCAGGGCGCTCTGATCACCAGGACAATATCTTCAAAATTGATAATTGTCCATTCAAACCATTTTAAATGTTAAATTGCAACTTTTTATTGCTCTTTATAAATTCAAGGAGAAAGGACGACTCTCGTGCTTAGCGCGAGAATTTCTAATTTACAATTTAAAATTTCTATTGAATTTCAAATGACTTAATGTACTTAATTAAAAAATTGGGTCAATGAAAATTGAATAAAAGTTAAAAACTACATAACTAAAAATTCTTGTGCTATGCACAAGAGAAAAATGTCTTATTGACTGATTCGGTTAAGGTTAGCTTAACTCCTTACGGAGCTTCCACATCCTTCCGAACAACCTGGTATTCTTCCAGGAGTCTATAATGAACCCTAATCTTGGAGGGGGCTTCCCACTTAGATGCTTTCAGCGGTTATCCCTTAGGAATATAGCTACCCGGCTTTGCGGCTGACGCCACAACCGGCACACCAGAGATTCCTCCAGCCTGGTCCTCTCGTACTGAGGCCAGCTCTCCTCAAGGTTCTACGATTCCACCGGATAGAGTCCGACATATAGTATGTCAATACTTCGCATGTTTTTATTTCCGAACGATTTTTCGGAACTCACGATCGCTCGTGAGATCAGACTATATCTTGTACGTTCAGTTTAAATGAACGTACTCTGACGTATAGTCGTTGAGGATTCTACGTTCAGTTTAAATGAACGTAGCCTTTCCTGCTGATTGTCCGCACCTGTTGCTTTTTTACCCTGAACGACCAATATAAGTCGAACGGGTAGCACAGGATACAACGGAGTTCCCAGCAAATAGTCAAATTTATACTCGACTGGTCGAGTCCTATAATGATAACAGTTCTCTTTACTGATTGTTCAAATCAGAAGGTTCAAAAACGTGTTATAGGAAGACAGCTCATGTCATTCCGATATGTTATCGAAATCAACTGTCTTACGACGTTCTGAACCCAGCTCACGTACCGCTTTAATGGGCGAACAGACCAACCCTTGGCACCTTCTTCAGCGCCAGGATGCGATGAGCCGACATCGAGGTAGCGATCCGCGCCGTCGCTATGGACGCTCGGGCGCGACTACTCTGTTATCCCCGGGGTAGCTTTTATCCGTTAAGCTCCGTGCCTACCATGAGGCAATCGGAGGATCACTAAAACCTGCTTTCGCACTAGTTCGAGCCGTCGCTCTCACTATCAAGCTGGCTTCTGCTTTTGCACATTGAAGTACGATGTCCATCCGTACTAAGCCAACCTTTGTGCCCTTGCGTTACTCTTTGGCAAGGTACCGCCCCAGTAAAACTGCCCACCTGACACTTTTCCTTCCGCCGTATCCAGGCGGAATAGGTAAGCCTCACATTTTCAAAAGAGTGGTATTACACTGTTCCCCGCAAAATAAATCTGCGGGGTCCCACCTATTCTACACAATTCAAAAATATGAAAAGCAATGTCAAGCTGCAGTAAAGCTCCACGGGGTCTTTTTGTCCTGGTGGAATTAGGCCGCGTCTTCACAGCCACCGCAATTTCGCCGAGTAGAGGCTCGAGACAGTTATTAACTCGTGACGCCGTTCATGCAGGTCGGAACTTACCCGACAAGGGGCTTCGCTCAAAACCTTATGAAAATCATCGTTGAGTTTTGGACTATATCTTCTCCGATTTGATCGGAGTTCGACGTATAGTCTCTGAGGATTCTAAAACAGACTGGTTTCTTTTTTTTCTTGTATTCATTGTCTCGATAATATTGATAATTTTATTTATTCCATTTTTTGTTAAATGAGTTTTATTTTTCATTAACAAAAGTATTTTAGAAAATTTACTGAAATCATCTTTTTTAGAAGTTTTCAACTTATTTTCCTCAAAAAAAGGAATAATTATATCAAAAAGTTCCTTCTGAGACTTCACACAATATCGAAAAAGATCTTCTCTGTGATTATCGTGTCTTCTGTTGACCGAAATTCTACCACATTTAAAAAATTTCATTACCGTAAATAATACGTTCTTACTTTTTTCTCCTTGCGATAAAACAAACTCGGGCATAATCTGATAACCCAGAGATGTAGTTGGATTCTTATGTAGGGTTACTGTAAAACAACCCTCTCCGTCTACAAATCCAACAATCCAGCCAATAAATTTTAGTCTTTCCTGCTGATTATCTTTACTGAATGCTTTTTCACTTGGTATCATCTACAGTATGATGTTACCTTAGTAGCTTCAGATTAACAAGATTTTCCAGCATATAGTCGAATTTTACTACGGCAGTTTTGTATTGCCCTTACCGTAGAACAGTTATAGTTACTGCTGCCGTTTACCGGAGCTTTGCTTCACCCCATAAGATATCGCTTGCGCGATACCAAACAGGGATCCGTTTAACTTACCGGCACTGGGCAGGCGTCAGCCCGTATACTTCGCTTTTCAGCTTTGCACGGACCTGTGTTTTTGATAAACAGTCGGTTAATAAACTTTCGCTGCAACCCCGATTAAATCGGGGCAACCCATCTCCCTAAGTTACGGGTAGTTTTTTTGCCGAATTCCTTAAGCCTCTTTCTCTCGCTCGCCTTACTATACTCTAGTAACCCACCTGTGTTGGTTTTGGTACGGCTTACCTTGAATCTCACTGCGAATCTTTTCTCGTAGACAGAAATGTATGGAATAGTCCAAGTAAACTTAAACTCTGCATAACTCATCGATTAATCGTTTCAGCGGATTTCCCAACTGATACTATCTATAAGCTTGCACCCCACTTCACGAAGGGGCTCCAATTTTCCTATCCAGTCAATCCCCAGTTACTCATACGCTGCGCGAGAATTTTTAATTTACAATTTAAAATTTATATTGAATTTCTAATGACTTAATGTACTTAATTAAAAAATCGGGTCAATGAAAATTGAATAAAAATTAAAAACTACATAACTAAAAATTCTTGTGCAACGTACAAGTTTGGCGATTCAAGACAAATACAGGAATTTTAACCTGTCATCCATCGACTACCCCCGCCCCTTTTTTGACAATAGCTTACGGAAATTTCATCTTTGGAAGGCGAAACGCCTCAAATTGTGTTGAGCCGTTTTCGGCTTCCGGGGTACGAAAATCCATTAAACATTATCGAAAAAGGGGCGGGGCTTGCCTTAGGTGCCGACTAACCCGTCGAGGACGAACCTCGCGACGGAATCCTTGGGTATTTGGCGGACCAGATTCTCACTGGTCTAGTGCGCTACTCATACCGGCATTCTCACTCCCATTCGCTCCACCCAACTTTACAGTTGAACTTCACAGCAAATGGAACGCTCCCCTACCACACTCGCTCGCAGTTCGAGAAAATTCAAATGATAAATATCAAATGACAAATCAATCACAAATAACAAAACTTTAAAAGAGAAAATAATTTAAATTCTTTTGTCCTCTTTTTAATTTTGAGTTTGAATTGAATTTTGTGATTTGAGTTTTGAATTTCCTTGTACTGCGAACAAGCATCTCTGGCTTCGGTATTATCTTTAATCCTCGATTAATTTTCGGCGCCTACTTCCATCGACCAGTGAGCTGTTACGCTATCTTTAAAGGGTGGCTGCTTCTAAGCCAACCTCCTGGCTGTTTATGGAAATAAACTTCCTTTGAAACTTAAGATAAATTTAGAGACCTTAGCCGAAAGTCTGGGTTGTTTCCCTTTACCCGCATCAGCTTAGCCCGATGCGAGTGTCTAGCGTGATAATGTACACCGTTATTCGGAGTTTGGTTGAGTGAACTTGGTTGCCCTCGTCCACCCATTCAGTAGCTCTACCATCGGTAACACCTTACACGCCACGGTCCCTATAGACCTTTCGGGGAGAACCAGCTATCTCCAGGTTCGTTTGGCATATTACCCCTATCCACAAGTCATCCCAAGTCATTGCAACGACAACGGGTTCGGGCCTCCTCCCGACTTTCGTCGGGATTCACCCTGCTCATGGCTAGATCACCTGGTTTCGGGTCTTATCTCACATTCAAAATCGCGCTATTAACACTTGGTTTCCCTACGCCTCCCCCCGCAAAGCGGGGTTAGACAAGAATATAAGATAAACTCGCCGGTTCATTCTTCAATAGGCACGATATCACTCGCACGCAGTTCGAGAAAATTCAAATGATAAATATCAAATGACAAATCAATCACAAATAACAAAACTTTAAAAGAGAAAATAATTTAAATTCTTTTGTCCTCTTTGTAATTTTGAGTTTGAATTGAATTTTGTGATTTGAGTTTTGAATTTCCTTGTACTACGTACAAGCTCTATCGGTTTGTCCGCAAACAGTTTCAGGTTCTATTTCACTGGGCGTCCCGCCCTTCTTTTCGCCTTTCCCTCACGGTACTTGTTCACTATCGG
>C687J35164_10000628_pt1 | contig 12367 bp, 9 predicted proteins | sample RifCSP13_3_FD_35164 | JGI IMG/M metagenome (IMG submission 35164)
TGGCGCAGGGCCGGTGGGCCGACGCGCTGCGGGAACTCGAGGCCAGTTCTGCCTTCGTGCCGCTCCCCCTGTCTCAGCGCGCGGTCTGCGAGGCCCGTCTCGGGCGTTCCGCCAACGCGCGGCGGCTCCTGGCCACGCTCGAGGCCGAACGGTCGAAGCGCTACGTGGCTGCCGACCTGGTCGCGAACGGATACGCGGCACTCGGCGATCGCGATGCGGCGTTCCGGTGGCTGGATCTGGCATTCGCGGAGCGGTCATCCGGCCTGATCAACCTGACCGATCCCAACTGGGATCCGATCCGCGACGATCCGCGTTTTCGCGCGCTGCAGCGGCGGATCGAGTCCAGTCGCGGTACGCCCTGAAGCGATGCCGCCCGCCGACCCTCGCGGCGCGCGCCGGGGTCGAAGGACTCGTCAGGCACGCGCAGCGTCCCAAGTGGACGCCCGGCAACGGCGGTCCCTGCCTGCACACCATCGTCCCGGACCCCGTCAATCGCCAACGCATGCTCGTCGCGATGTCCGCCGCCGGCTGCTATCGCACCGAGGATGGCGGCAAGAGCTGGAAGGCGCGCAACACCGGCGTGCGGGCCGAGTTCCAGCCGGAGAAGTATCCCGAGTTCGGGCAGTGCGTGCACAAGGTCGTGCATCATCCGTCGAAGCCCGAGCGGCTCTTCATGCAGAACCACGGCGGACTCTTCCGGAGCGACAACTGGGGCGACAACTGGAAGGAAATCCCCAACGAGCCGAAGAAGGAATACTCCGACTTCTGGTTCGCGATGCAGATGCATCCGCGCGACCCGGACACGGTCTACATCGTGCCGCTCGACTCCGTCATCCGCTGCTCGCCGAAAGCGCGGCTCCGTGTCTATCGCACGAAGAACGCGGGTGCGTCGTGGGAGGCGCTCGAGAAGGGGCTGCCGCAGCGACGCGCGTACGAAACGGTGCTGCGCGACGCGCTCACCGCCGACACGCACGATCCTGTGGGCCTCTACTTCGGCACGCGCAGCGGAAAGCTCTTCGCCTCGGCCGACGAGGGGGCGTCGTGGAAGCCGGTTCCAGCCGCGCTCCCGCCGATTGTCTGCGTGAAGGCCGCCGTCATCGGGCGCAGCCCCTCCTCGTAGTCGGCCGGGCGACGAGACGACGGGGCGACGGGGGCGACGGAGGCAACGACGATGGCGATCTCGATCGCACTGCCGAACGCACTGCAGCCGCACGCGCGCGGCATGGGCGTGGTGCAGGTTGATGCGCGGTGCGACACGCTCCGCGACGCGCTCGCGGCGCTGCGCGATCGGTACCCGGGCGTCGTCGAGCGGGTGCTCACCGAGCAGGGCATCGTGCGCGAGCACGTGAATCTCTTCGTCGGCGAGGAAAACTCGCGCTTCCTCGGAGGGCTCGCCGCGCCGGTGACGGACGGCGACACGATCGAGATCGTCCCGGCGGTGAGCGGCGGGTAGGGAGGACGATCCCGCGAACACGCTCGCATTCGAGCGAAGTGACCCGGAGAGGTATCAGTCTCCTGTCTCAAAAGCGTCTTCAGCGCAGGTGGCCAGTTTTTTCTTCGCTGCTTGCATTACTGACGAATTCGTGTCTGCGCTGTCCTGATTGTGCGCGAGACGCCACGAATGCGAGACCAAATCCTGCAATTCGTAGACGTCGACGCTGTCGATTGCTGTACAGAAACTGCGTATTGAACAGTGTGCTCGGGCAACGCATCGTGTGCGAGTTGGGGACCACCTTTATGAAGCGACGGGCGTCGAGCGCGCGGGCTCTGCCCTTCTTACTCCGGACATCGAGGTAGAGCGGACATTCTCGAGGCNGGCGTCGGTGCGGGTGCTCGCAGTGCTCAGACCGCGACGATCGTGCAGATCCATCTGTGAAGTCGCCGCAGACTGGAGTTGTGACCCATCTTGCTGTTCCGACGAAGGCGCCCAGCGCGGTGCCGACAGGCGCCGGGCCTGTTCGCGATTCGTGTGCGGGGTTGATGCGGCGACGTCGCAATCCGTTTCATTACCCTTCCAGCAAGGAGTCGAGTATGACACGGCGCAAACTCACGTTCCTCGCGAGCACGGTAGCGCTATCCGGAATGTTGCACCTTTCGTCACCGCCCGGCGCCGCCGCGCGCACGACCGCTTCAGATTGCATCGTCTGCGGGATGTGGTTTGAGTGCCCCGACGTGGCTGAGCAAACCTATGTCTGCCAGGAGTACTGCGACTCGTATCCCGCCGGTTATTGCGAGTGGGATCCGCGGTGCGGAACGGGGATCGCTGTGGTTTGCGCCTAGCACGGCGTTCCTAGCGAGCGACTCCGTATGTCCGCGAGGGAACCTCGCAGGTGGCTCGAGCAATTGGCTACGGTCGTCATAGTGCTTGCTGCGGTGACCGTGGCGGCTGCTAGCCTTCACCGTGAATTCGTCGGGTCAAAAGGCGCGCGCCCGGCCGGTCCGTCCTTTGGTCCACCTACATTCGTTGCGAACTGGGAATCCATCGCGACGAGCGGAACGCCCATTGGAAACCCCGCTGTGAAAGTGAGGATTATTGAATTTGCCGACTTGGAGTGTCCGTTCTGTCGAGCGTTCCACCTCCGGGTTGACTCGCTGCCCTCGCACGTTAGGCGAGACGTCGCACTGGTATTCATCCACTATCCGCTTCCTTACCATCGTTTCGCCCTGCCGAGCGCACGCGCGCTCGAGTGCGCGGGAGCCCAAGGCAGGTTCGGGGAGTTCTTGGATGCGGTATACGCCCGCCAGGATTCGCTTGGTCTCAAGACGTGGACGGCCTTCGCGATGGCAGCAGGAGTGTCTGACCAGTCCGCCTTCTCGCGATGCGCATCCGACACGGCCGAAATCGTGAAGGTCAAAGTGGGGCGCGACGTTGGTGACCGCCTTGGTGTGCGAGGTACGCCGACGGTCATTGTAAACGGGTGGCGGTTCCCGACGGCGCCCGACCTTCCACACCTTGCAGACGCGATTGAACGCTTGCTTGCGGGCCGTAGTCCAGCTCAGGTACGATAGAGGCGTGCGGGTCCGCAGCGCGGCCGGTCAGGAGTCGAAGCGGCTGGACAGATCTTGCGGGTCGCCTCGGTGTGCGCAGCTGTGGCAACGCTCCCCGCACAAGGGGGTGGGCTGATGGGTTGCCCATTTGCGGTTGTTCGCAGGGGCCGATCGCGCTTGCTGGTCCGGTGGGCCGGGGCCGCACTGTGCATCGCGGTCGTGGCGGCGGGAGCACAGGACCCGGTCGTGGCGCGGCCCCGTGGAGTTGTCCTCAGGGTAGTTGACGGCGCCTCCGGTGCTGGAATAGACGCGGCAGAGGTGACCGCGGTCGGCACCGGCGACGTCGCTCGCACGACGCCCGACGGGTTGGTCACGCTGCCGAACCGTGACCGACTTGGGGGTATGGAGGTGCGTGTCCGCAAGCTCGGGTTCACGGTGCTCGACACGTTGTTGCAGCTCAGTGAACGCGACACCGTCCCCATCGTCCTCCGGCTCGTGCGCCTGGCCCAACTCACCGCGGTCACCATCCGGGACACAGCTCCCGGCTTCCTCTCGCCGGCGATGCAGGGGTTCGAGGCGAGGCGCAAGGCCGGGATCGGCCGCTTTTTCCCGCCCGACGTCCTTCGCAAGATGGAAGACCGGGGCCTGTTCAGACTTCGATCCGCGCTCCAGGCACTTGGCTACGTACAGCGCCCCAACCCCCTTCGTCCGAGGTGCCGACCGCAGTACATTCTTGACGGTCGGCGCGTTGCGGACCTCCCGGACAGATTTGACGACACAGAGACGCGGTACTATCAGGCCATCGAGTACTACCCGAGTGAGCTTACGACACCCGTTCAATGGGCCGGACCATCGGCACGCTGCGGCACGCTCGTGTTCTGGTCGCGCGAGCGCTGAGTGTGCGCGAAACCAGACTGTGCACCGTGCTCAGGAGATGCCGGGCGGTCACTTCTGATGAAGCGCGAGGAGCTCGGCGAGATGACGCCTTGCGGAGTCAGTCACTGCGCACGCGCTGTCTTGGTGACCGCTTGCTCGGCGCTTCTCGCCACCTGGCAGCAGGGCGCGCGGGGACCGACCGTCGCCGCCATTGATGGATGCGGCGGTGTTATGGTGGACGGAGCGGCCGCCGCGCAGGGCCCTACAGGAGCTGCAACCTGAGGTGATGGTGTGGCGGTTGGTGGCGTCGCGGCGTCCACTCCGTCAGGCGAGACAGCGGAGGGTAATGTCGAAGATCTCGCCTGTATTGGGCTCGCTCCTTGTCGCAGTGCCATTAGCGGCCGGCGTTCCGCAGTCAATCCCGGTCAGTGCACTGAAACCGGCGAACGCGACGATCAAGGAAGAGTTCACCTCCGTCGTCTCCGTACGTGAACTCGCGGATCGCCGGGTGCTCGTCGTCGTCGACCGGGACCAGCGCGTAGTGGTCGCAGACCTGCGATCGGGTACGGTAACTCAAGTCGGGCGGCAGGGAAACGGACCGGAGGAGTACCGCTTCCCGCTGTGGCTGCTGGCGGTCGCGAGAGCCGAGCCGTATTGCGTGGACTGGCGCGGCGCAGATGGCCGAGCGATCATCGGCACGCCGCTACGCATCACGCTGAAGAAACTGACCGAGCGTGACAAGTAGGTGATCATGGACTCGTTTCCACGGCGCCCCAACCGAATGCCGGACTTTGACTTCACTGCGTTTCCGGCGAGCGTGCCGCCCTTCCAGCGACCAGCGCTCATTGCAGCGACAGACGGGAACCTCGTCATCGCGCGCACGAGGACTGCGAGTGAACGTGTTTCGCGTTACGACGTGATAGATCGCCGCGGCCGTCTCGTGCGTGAGATCACCATTCCACCAAGTGAGAGGATCGTCGGCTTCGGCACTGGCTCGGTGTATGTGGTCTCGACGGACGCCGACGGCATCCAGCGGGTGCGCAGACACCCTTGGCCCTGAAGCGCGGGTCTTTTGATCGCGCGCCTTCTGATCGTGGGCCTTCAAGCGCGGCCGGTCAGCGACCCTCCACCTCGCGCAGCGCCTGCTCGAGCGTCGCGACCAGCAGATCGGCGTCCTCCTCGTTGAAGGGCATCGGCGGCCGGATCTTCACGACGTTGTGATGCGGTCCGTCCGTGCCGAGCAGGATGCCCCGCTCGCGCATCCGGTTGGCGACGAACTGCGCCTCGTCACCGGCCGGCTCCAGAGTCTCGCGATTGCGGACGAGTTCCACGCCGAGGAAGAACCCCGATCCGCGTACGTCTCCCACGAGGGCGAACTGCTCGACGAACGGCCGCAGCCCGGCGAGCATCCGCTCGCCCACGCGGAGCGCGTGCGCCTGCAACCCCTCGTCGCGCAGCACGTCCAGGACGGCGATGCCGATCGCGCACGAGACGGTGTTCCCGCCGAAGGTGCTGAAGAACTCCATCCCGTTGTCGAACGAGGCGGCGATCTCCGCGGTCGTCACCACCGCGCCGATGGGGTGCCCGTTGCCGAGCGGCTTCCCCATCACGACGATGTCGGGGACGACGCCCTGTGCCTCGAAGGCCCAGAAGTGCGTCCCCATCCTGCCGAGCCCGGTCTGCACCTCGTCGGCGATGCAGACGCCGCCGGCCCCGCGCACGTGCCGGTACGCCTCGGCGAGATAGCCGGTGGGGAAGATGATCTGTCCGCCGACGCTCGGGCACGTCTCGGCGATGAATCCCGCGAGCCCGCACCCGTCCGCGCGCAGGCGCGCGACGATCTCCGCGACGTGCCGCGCGTACTTGGGGCCCGCCTCGCGGTCGCCGCGCCTGTGCGCCCCGCGGTAGACGTCGGGCACCGGCGCGACGTGCACCCACTCCGGCGCGCCGCCGCCCCCGGGCCCCGCGTGCTTGTATGGGCTCAACTCGATCAGCGCCGTCGTATTCCCGTGATACCCGGCTTCGAGCACGATCATGTCGCGCTGCCCTGTGTGCGCGCGCGCGAGCCGGAGCGCCAGCTCATTCGCCTCGCTCGCCGAGTTGACGAAGAAGCAGACGCGGAGCGGTTCCGGGAGCGTCGAGGAAAGGCGCTCAGCGTATTCGGGAAGGAGATCGCTCAGGTAGCGCGTGTTGGTGTTGAGCAGCGCCATCTGCTCGGCGCCCGCCCGCACGACGCGCGGATGGCAGTGCCCGACGTGCGCGACGTTGTTGTACGCGTCCAGGTACCGCCGTCCCTCGTCGTCGAACAGGTACTGTTTCCAGCCGCGCACGATCCTGACCGGGTTGCTGTAGGAGATGCCGAGATTCCGGCCGATGTGCCGCGCGCGCGCCGCGAGCGTCTCCGCCTTTGTGGGCGCGCGCTCCGAAACGCTCGCGCCGGCCGGCGCCGGCCCGCACGCCTGGCGAAACACCGCCTCCGCGAGATCGAAGGGAATCGCGGCGAGCCTGGGCAGCGCGCGCTGGATCGGTTCCTGGCTGATCCCGAGATACGCGTTGTCCGGCCGCGCGCGCTGCTGCGAGGCGGCGATGCAGACGCTGGCACAGAGTCGCATCGCGACGAGCCCTTGGAGCGCGCCCAGCTCGGCGTCCTCCAGCGGACGCATCGCGTGATAGCCGCGCACGACGTGCGCAGCGGCGGCCAGCAGATCCGGCGCATCGAGAATCGCGTACGCGACGGCGACGGCCAGCTCGGCCACCGCGTACCCGAAGACCATGTCCCCGAAGTCCACGATGCCGCTCACGCGGAGGCCGCGCCCCCCACCGCCGTCGTCCACCAGCACGTTGAAGTCGTTGAGGTCGTCGTGCAGCGCGGACCGGCGGAGGCCGGAGAGAAGCGGCGCCGCGTGTCGGTCGAACCCGCGCGTGAGCGCCTCCACGGCCGTTCCGATCTCGCGACCACCGATCGCCGAGCGGTGCTCGTCAGTGAGGCGGCGCGCGTGGGTGAGATCCCAGTAGAACTCGCGGTGGATCGCGTCGTGGTCGAAATCCGCGAGTCCGCGACTCACGGCGCCCGCAGCGCGCCCCAGATCCTCGAGCAGCGCGGCCGGGCGTGGCGAGACCGTTCCCAGCGGCACTCCCGGGAGCCACGTGATCGCCCAGACTGAGTGGCGCCGGTCGTGCGGCCCGGGCACTTCGATGATGCTCGCGCCGCTCGCGGCCGGCACCACGCGCGGCACGATGCTCAGGGTCCGCGAGAGGTGCGCCATCGCCCGCTGCTGCGCATCGAGCATCGCGCGGTCTTCCGACGCGTTGGCGATCTTCAGCACGAGGCGATCGCCGGACGTCGCTTGGAGCACGAAGTTCTGGTCGCGCTCGCTGGGCAGCGCGCTCGCCGTCACGTCGAGCGCCCAGTGTGCGCGCGCCAGCGCGCGGGCGTCGTCGGGGCTGAAGCGGGGAGCCTCGTCGAGCCGGGGGAATGGCAGGAGGCGGTCGCTGCCGGGGCGGCCCATGGCGGCCAATCTAGTTATTCAGCGCTCGAACGCGCACAATTGCCGGGCTGGCACAACCGTTCAACCAGGGAAGTCCACCATGTCCACGTTCACCGCTCGCCTTCTGCGCGTCGTCGCCGGCGTCTCGTTGATCCTTCCGCTGTCGCTCCTCGCGCAGCGCGGCGGCCCGCAGCCGCCCCGCGACCCGATGCAGGAAGGGCTCCCGCTCAAGCCGAGCCGGACCATCAACTTCACCACGAAAGTCGGCCACTGGATGTCGGTGGACGTCAGCCCCGATGGCCAGACGCTCGTGTTCGACCTCTTGGGCGATCTCTACACGATGCCGATCACGGGCGGCAAGGCCACGCCGCTCACGCGCGGGATGGGGATGGACGGCCAGCCGCGCTTCTCCCCCGACGGCAGGAAGGTCGTGTTCGTGAGCGACAAGGACGGCGGGTGGAACGTCTGGACGCTCTCGCTCGACAAGAAGGACACCGTCCAGGTCACGCGCGGCAAGACGAACTCGTACGAGTCGCCGGAGTTCACGCCCGACGGGAAGTATGTGATCGTCTCGCGTGGCACCAAGCTCTGGATGTTCCACACCGAGGGCGGGCAGGGGCAGCAGGTGATTCGCCCGGCCGCGGAGCCCGCGGCCGCGGGGCGCGGCGGCGGCGGCGCCGACGTGATCCGCGAGATGGGCGCCGCGTTCGGACGCGAGGCGCGCTACGTCTGGTTCGCGCAGCGGCGCGGCAGCTGGATCTACAACACGCCGATGAGCGACTACGACCTCGCCGTCTACGACCGCGAATCGGGCACGACGAACGTGCGGGAGAACCGTTGGGGCTCGGCGTTCCGGCCGACGCTCTCGCCGGACGGGCGATGGCTCGTCTACGGCACGCGCCACATTGACGAGACGCGGCTCCGCCTTCGCGACCTTCGCTCGAGCGAAGAGCGTTGGCTGGTCTACCCCGTACAGCGCGACGACCAGGAGTCGCGCGCGTCGCTCGACGTCTACCCGGGGATGAGCTTCACGCCGGACTCGCGCTACCTCATCGCGACGTGGAACGGCAGGCTCTGGAAGGTGCCGGTGGCGGAGGCCGGCGCGCCGGCGGAGATCCCGTTCGAGGCCGACGTGGTGCAGGCCCTGGGCCCGGCGGTGCGCTTCCAGTACCCGATGAGCGACTCCGCGACCTTCGTGGCGAAGCAGATTCGCGATGCGGTGGCGTCGCCTGACGGACGAAGGCTCGCCTTCGTGGCGCTCGATCAGCTCTACCTGATGGACTACCCGAACGGGACGCCGCGCCGCGCAACCGACGCCGCGGTGGGCGAGTACCAGCCGGCGTGGAGCCCCGACGGCCAGTGGATCGCGTACACGACGTGGAGCAATGAAGAGGGTGGCGCGCTCTATCGCGTGCGCGCCGACGGAAGCGCACGCCCGCAGCGGCTCACGACGGCGTCGGCGTTCTGGCAGGAACCGGTGTTCTCACCCGACGGCCAGCGCGTGGTCGCGATCCGTGGGCCGGCCCGCGCGTTCCGCGAATCACTCGGCGCCGGCGGACGTGGCGGCGGCGCGGAAGACCTCGTGTGGGTCCCGGCCGCGGGCGGCGAGGCGACCTTCATCGCGCCCTCGAGCGGCATCTCCAGCCCGCACTTTACGAAGGACGGCGACCGCGTCTACGCCTATGGCGGCGGGCGAGGGCTCGTCTCGATGCGGTGGGATGGCACCGACGTGAAATCGCACGTCCGCGTCACGGGCGGCGGTGGTGCGGGCGGCGGACGGGGCGGCGGCGCGAGCTGGCTCAAGATCTCACCCAACGGGGAACAGGCGCTAGCGCAGATCCAGAGCGACCTCTACCTCGTGACCATTCCGTGGGTCGGCGGCACCGAGCCGACGGTCAGCATCGGCGCGACGCCGGACCAGTCCACCTTCCCCACGAAGAAGCTCACCGACATCGGCGCGCAGTTCCCGTCGTGGGGCGCCGACGGAAAGACCGTGCACTGGTCCATCGGCAACGCGCACGTGGTCTACGACATTGACCGCGGCAGGGCGTTCGACGATTCGGTGCGGCGCGCCAACGCGGGCCGCGGCGCCGGCGGGGGCGGTGACACATCCGGCGCGCCGGGCGCGGGTGGCCGCGGCGGCGGCCGCGGCGGCGCGCAGCTTCCGCAGTTCACGCCCGCAGAGACGCGCATCCGGATCACGGCGCCGCGCGACATCCCCTCCGGGTCCGCCGTGCTCAAGGGCGCGCGCGTCGTCACGATGAAAGGGAAAGAAGTCCTCGAGAACGCCGACATCGTCATCACGAACAACAGGATCAGCGCGGTCGGCCGGAGCGGGAGCGTGCGGATCCCCGCGGGCGCGCGGGTGGTGGACGTGAAGGGCAAGACGATCGTCCCCGGCTTCGTGGACACGCACGCGCACCTGCGCCTCGCCGCCGGCGTCCACCGCGAGCCCGTGTGGAGCTACGTCGTGAACCTCGCCTACGGCGTGACCACGGCGCGCGACCCGCAGACGGGCTCCACGGACGTGCTCTCCTACGAGGACCAGGTGACCGCCGGCAAGTTCGTCGGGCCGCGCATCTACTCCACCGGCCCGGGCGTGTTCGGCGCCGAGAACATCCGCGACCTCGAGCACGCGCGAAAGGTGCTCAGGCGCTACAGCGACTACTACGACACCAAGACGCTCAAGCAGTACGTCGCCGGGAACCGCGAGCAGCGGCAGTGGATCATCCAGGCGGCGAACGAGCTCAAGCTGATGCCCACGACCGAGGGCTCGCTCGACATCAAGATGAACGTGACCGAGATGATTGACGGCTACAGCGGCCACGAGCACACCATCCCGACCTTCCCGCTCCAGCCCGATCTCATCCGGTTGCTGAAGGAATCGGGGATCGCCTACACGCCCACGATCATCGTCGCCTACGGCGGGCCGTGGGCGGAGAACTACTGGTATGAGAAGGAAGACCTGCTGAACGACGCGAAGCTGAAGCGCTTCACGCCGTGGGCCGACCTCGAGGGGAAGATCCTGCGCCGCGGCGGTTCGGCGGGCGCGGTGACCACGGGCGCGAGCGCCGGCTGGTTCCACGACAACCAGTACATCATGAAGCACGTCGGAATCGACATGAAGAACATCGTCGAGGCGGGCGGCATCGTGGGCGTCGGCTCGCACGGGCAGCTCCAGGGGCTTGGCTTCCACTGGGAGCTGTGGAACATCGCGATGGGCGGGATGTCGAATCACGACGCGCTGCGCGTGGCGACGATCATCGGCGCGCAGGCGATCGGGCTGGAGAAGGACGTCGGCTCGGTGGAGGTCGGGAAGATGGCGGACCTGCTGGTGCTCGACCGGAACCCGCTGCAGAACCTCCGCAACACGACGGCCATCCGCTACGTGATGAAGAACGGACGGCTCTACGATGGGAACTCGCTCGATGAGATCTGGCCGCGGCAGAAAAAGGCGGGGCCGTTCTACTGGCAGGAGGAAGAGCCGGGGACGAAGTCGAGCAAGCACTGAGTGCTGTCGCGGGTTCGGAGTCGGCGGCGGAGCGGTGGGGAACATTGGGGAGCGGACAACTGGAGAGCGATCTGATGTCTGAAATAACGATGGCGCCTGGCCTGGCGGACCTCGAGTCGTACTTGACCGAGGAGGAGATCTCGAGCGAGATGGACCGCCGCCGCTTCCTCCTGCTCGCCGCCACCGCGGCGGCCGCCGCGGGCACGTTCGGCGTCGGTGCCTCCGCGGCATCCGCGCAAGCGCCCACGCCGAACCCGCAGCAGCAGCCGCCGCCGCTCCCGCCGCTCGGCCAGGGCGAACCGCCCGCGATGCAGTTTCAGGCGTATCCCGGCGGTACGGGCGCGTTCCTGGAGAAGCTCGCGAAGGAGCGCGGGCGGGCGAGCTTCGAGCGATCGAAGTTCAGGGTCGAGAAGTGGAGCGGAGCCGTTCCCGCGAGCGAAGAGGAGATCGCGTTCCTCCCGGTGCATCGCCTCGCCGCGCTCATCGAGGCGAAGAAGCTCTCGCCCGTCACGCTCACGAACATCTATCTCACCCGGCTCAAGCGCTTCAACCCCACGCTGCTCTGCGCGGTCACGATCCTCGAGGGCCCCGCGCGCGAGGCCGCGCAGCAAGCGGAGAACGAGATCAGGGCCGGCCGCTACCGCGGGCCGCTCCACGGCATTCCGTGGGGCGTGAAGGATCTCTTCGCCGTGAAGGGCTACCCGACCACCTGGGGCTCGAAGGACTTCGAGAACCAGGTCATTGACGTGGACTCCGAGCTCGTCGTGCGCATGCGCGACGCAGGGGCGATCCTCATCGCGAAGCTCGCGACCGGCCTCTTCGCGAACAACGACCGCTGGTTCCGCGGGCAGACGAAGAATCCCTGGTTCACGGCGCAGGGATCGAGCGGCTCCTCCGCCGGCCCCGCGTCGGCCACCGCCGCCGGCTGCGTCGCCTTCGCGATCGGCACCGAGACGCAGGGCTCGATCGTCTCGCCCACGATCCGCTGCGGGCTCTCCGCGCTCCGGCCGACATTCGGACGCGTGAGCCGCCACGGCGGAATGGTGCTCGCGTGGAGCATGGACAAGGCGGGACCCATCTGCCGGACGATCGAGGACTGCGCGCTCGTGTTCAACGCGATTCACGGCGCCGACGAGAAGGACCCCGCGACCGTGACCGCACCCTTCCAGTTCGACCGCAACGCGGATCTCTCGAAGCTCCGCATCGGCTTCGACGATCGCGCGCCGAAGGAGTTCGTGGACAAGCTCCGCGAGCTGGGCGCGAACCCGAAGTCCGTGGGCGCGCGGCCGGCCGTCGCCGGTGGCGGTGGTGGCGGGCTCGGCGTGGAGTCCGCCGCCGCGTTCGACTACTACGTGACGAAGAAGGCACAGGAGATGAGCATTGACCTCAAGGTGCTCACCGACTCGCTCGCCGCGGCGGGCGGTCGTGGAGGCGGACGCGGGGGCGGGCGCGGTGGTGGCGGCGGTGGTGGGCGGGGCGCGCCCGGCGACANCACGGCGGCGGG
>C687J35164_10000639_pt1 | contig 12279 bp, 9 predicted proteins | sample RifCSP13_3_FD_35164 | JGI IMG/M metagenome (IMG submission 35164)
GCCCAGACCTGGCTTTCCAGCCGTTACCAGGCCATCCGCGATTTATTCACCTCGCCGCGCGATGTCGCCCAGTTGACCCAACGCAACACCGAACTGGAAGCCGAAGTCTCCCGCCTGGAAGCCCAGATCATCGAATTGCAGCAACAGACCGCCGAGCTGGATGTGCTATCGGCTTTGCTGGACTTTGCCCGTGCCCATCCCGCCAATGAATACGTATCGGCAGCCGTCATCGGCCGCGATCCCAGCCCCTTCCTACATTATGTAATTATCAATCGTGGCTCAGACGATGGCATCCGGCGCGGCATGCCCGTCGTATCTGCTCAGGGACTGGTCGGTAGGATAACCGCCGTCACCGCCGGTGCGGCACGTGCCCAACTGATCAGCGATCCCAGCACCGCCATCAACGTCCGGCTAAAGCCTTCGGGGGCGGAAGCCTTGCTCGCCGGATCAATCACCGGCGAGTTATCCCTGGAAGCCATCCCCCAGGCTGCGGTTGTCAATGCAGGCGACCTGGTGCTCACCTCCGGTTTGGGTGGTAATTATCCCCCCGACATCGTCATCGGCCAGGTGGCCAATGTTCGCCAACGCCCGGTCGAACTGTTCCAAACCGCCTCTGTGCAGCCTATTGTAGACTTCNCCGAATTGGAGATCGTCCTGGTGATCATCAACTTCCAACCGGTGGACATCACCCCGCTCATCCCTGCACCCTGAATTANCAGTGAGCAGTGGGCAGTTGTCAGCAGCTGACTACTGTTCACTAACTACTGACTATTAGATTCATGGNTGTTTTTCTTGCGATTCCCCTGCTCGGCCTGCTGGTCATCTTGCAGTCAGCGATCTTAAGCCAGGTTCGCTTGCTGAATGGCACAGTTGATCTCGTATTGCTGGTGCTGGTCGCCTGGTCGGTTCAGGAACGTGTTAAAACTGCCTGGCATTGGGCGGTGATCGGTGGATTGTTAATCAGCCTGGCATCTGCGCTTCCCTTGAGCGCAATTCTGGCAGGGTACCTGCTGGCCACAGGCGGCGCCCTCGTGCTGCGGCGCGCCCTGTGGCAGAGGCCGCTCCTGGCCATGGTCACCGCCACTTTCCTCGGCACCCTGATCACGCACGCCGTGACAGTGGCTGCCTTACAATTAACTGGTACACCTATCCCATTAACACAGGCGATCAATATCATCACCTTGCCCAGCGCCCTGCTCAACCTCTTACTCGCCATCCCGGTTTATGCATGGATCGGAGATCTGGCAAATTGGCTTTACCCGCAAGAAATTGAACTATAATTATCGTCCGGATGAACAATAATCCAACTTTAAACAATAATGTCCAACCCTGGCGCATCCTGGTATTCGGCGCCATCCTCGGCCTAGCTTTCCTGGTCTACGTAGGTCGCTTGTTTAACCTACAAATCCTCCATGGGCAGGAGTGGGTCGCCCTGGCGGAGGAAAACCGGATCAGCGAGATCAACTTGCCTGCCCAGCGCGGCATCATCTATGATCGCAACGACTACATCCTGGCACGCAACATCCCGGCNTACAACGTCGTCATCACCCCCGCCGATCTNCCCGACGATCAAGGCGAGATTCAAGAGATCTTNCGCCAGCTGGCGGANTTAACCCNGGTGGCAATAAACCTCAACGAAGTTACCCCGGAAAATCCCTTTGTCCCTTGTCAGTCCGAACATGGCATCACGCAGATCGTCGAGTACGGTGAGACGGTAGCTCCCTACGACCCGGTGCGGATCAAGTGCAATGTTGACCGCACCACGGCGATGACTATTAAAGAAAAAGCGGTTGACTGGCCTGGAGTGGATATCGAGATCGAATCGGTGCGTGATTATCCGACCAGTGCGCTGACAGCTGCCATAGTAGGCTTCCTTGGCCCGATCTCCGACAAAGAAGAACAATATTTCCTCGACCGCCGCTTTGTCCCCAATCGTGACAAAGTGGGCTATTCCGGTGTGGAACGCTTCTTCCAGAGCTTCCTCGGTGGCCGAAACGGGCGTCGCCTGGTGGAGGTGGACGTTGCCGGGCAAGTCCTGCGCGATACCACCCCCCCGGTCGAGCCGGAGCCCGGTTTTAACCTACGCCTGACCCTCGATACACGCCTGCAAATGGCCGCTGAAGCGATCTTGATTAACGAAATCGAATTTTGGAATACATACCTGGGCTCGATCCGCTCCACCAGCGGAGTGGTGATCGCCATGAACCCAAAAACCGGCGAAGTCCTGGCGATGGTTTCTTACCCCGCATACGAGAACAACCGCATGGCGCGCGTGATCCCTCAATATTACTACCAGCAACTGTTTCAAGATCCGCGTAATCCGCTGCTCAACCACGCCGTGGGCGATGAACTGCCCGCGGGTTCTGTTTTTAAGCTGGTCACCGCCGTCGGCGCGCTGAATGAAGGCGTAGTCACTCCCGAACAGATCGTAAAAGCCCCACCCAAGATCACCATCGAGGACAAATCGGTGGTAAATGAGCTCAACCCGCGGCCGCGGGAGTTTGTCGATTGGAACGAGAATGGCTTCGGAGAGATCGACTTCGTCCACGGGCTGGCCAATTCCAGCAATGTCTATTTCTACAAGCTGGGCGGCGGATTTGAGGATGAGGTGCCAGAAGGACTGGGCATCTGTCGCCTGGGTACGTACGCCCGCGCCCTGGGGTATGGCGCTACTCCCGATATCGAACTACCTCTGGTCGAAGATGGGTTGATCCCCGACCCGACCTGGAAACGCATCAACCAGGGGCAAAACTGGTCGCTTGGCGATACGTATATCGCCGGCGTCGGGCAGGGTTACGTCATCGCCACGCCGATCCAGGTGCTGCTCTCGGCTACCACGATTGCCAACGATGGCGTGCTCATGCGCCCCACCATCCTGCGCGATATCCTGGATAGCGAAGGGAATGTGATTAAGGACTTCCTTCCGGACCCGCAGTGGGATGTTACCAAGGACCCTATGATCGATGTCTTCACTGACCCCACCAGTCCTGGAGGCTGTGAAAACAAAATCACTGGCGAGAAGAAGACCGTCCAGCCATGGGTAATCGAAAAAGTCCAGGAAGGCATGCGCCTGGCAGTGCTGGAGGGTACGCTCGCCAAGGAATTTAAAAACGTTACCATCGCCGCGGCGGGCAAGACTGGAACGGCCGAATATTGCGATAAATATGCTAACGAAAAGAACCTGTGCATCCCGGGAAGCTGGCCCACCCATGCCTGGACCGTCGCTTATGCCCCCAATGACGATCCCGAGATAGCCGTGGTGGCTTTCGTCTACAACGGCGGTGAAGGCGCCAGTGTCGCCGCACCCATCGTCCGCCAGGTGCTCGAGGCATATTTTGAGCTCAAAGCCGCCGACACCGCTGCCGTCAGCCCCTGAAAGTTCATGCTATAATCACTTTCAAAGAAGCCAAGTGCCGGGTATTCTCATTGCGCGCCGATCCTGGCCGATACTTGAAATAAGTGATGGAAGAGCACCCAAAGGTGCAGATAAAAGGCATCCGCGAGGGGTTATTGATCACCCTGGAAGAGGAAAGCTGGCCTGATGCACGAGCGGCCTTACTGGAGCATGTGATAAACCAGGCTGACTTCCTGCGCGGCGGGCGCTTGATACTGGATATCGGCAACCACGTGTTACATGCCGCAGAATTAGGCCAGTTGCGCGACATGCTCTCCGAGAACGGTTTATCCTTGTGGGCGGTATTGAGCGGTTCCCCCGTAACGCAACAGAACGCCCAGACGCTCGGACTGGCCACACGCATCACTAAACCCACGCCAGAACGAACTACTCCCTCCCAGGAGACTGCGCTAAGCGGCGAACAGGCTGTATTGGTGCGCCGCACCTTGCGCTCAGGTTTCAGCCTACAGCACATCGGCCATGTGATCGTCATCGGGGACGTCAACCCAGGAAGCGAGATCGTTGCCGGAGGCGATGTAGTCGTATGGGGCCGGTTGCGCGGAATGGTCCACGCTGGGGCGCAGGGCGAAGAAACCGCGGTGGTGTGTGCCTTGGATCTTTCACCCACCCAACTACGGATTGCCGGACAGATCGCCGTGACCCCCAAACGGCGCGGCAGATCCTTACCAGAGTTGGCGCGCCTGATCGACGGACAGGTTGTGGCAGAACCCTGGAATCCAAAAGGGAAATAGTTAGGGAAGATAGATGGCAGCAAAAGTAGTGACAGTTACCTCTGGGAAGGGTGGAGTCGGTAAAACCACCGCCACCGCTAACTTGGCCTCCGCCCTGGCGGCTGAAAACTTNAAGGTGGTGTGTATCGACGCCGATATCGGCTTACGCAACCTGGATGTCGTGTTGGGTCTGGAGAACCGCATCGTCTANGATCTGGTGGACGTGGTTGAAGGCCGCTGTCGCCTTAGACAGGCAATGATCCGCGACAAACGCTTNCCCGAACTCTACCTGATNCCGGCCGCGCAAACCCGAGATAAAAGCGCCGTCTCTCCCAGCGATATGGTGCGTTTGTGCGACGAGCTGCGACCAGATTGTGACTGGGTGCTGATCGACTCGCCAGCCGGCATCGAGCGCGGCTTCCGCAATGCGATCGCCCCAGCCGACATTGTGATCGTCATCACAAACCCGGAGGTCTCGGCCGTGCGGGATGCTGACCGGATCATCGGCCTGATCGAAGCCGAAGAAAAAGGGCCAGCGCGCCTGATCATCAACCGGTTAAAGCCAGCCATGGTAAAGCGGGAGGAGATGCTATCTCCCGACGACGTGTTAGAACTGCTGGCTGTCGAACTGATCGGCATCGTCCCGGAAGACGAGAACGTTACTTTNAGCATCAANCGCGGACTGCCGATCGTGCTGGATGGCAAGAGCCGGGCTGGTCTGGCCTTCCGCAACATTGCCGCCAGGCTGCGCGGCGAACAGGTACCCTTCCTTGACCTCAACGACCAGGGTGGCTTGTTGGGCCGGCTGGCTCGCCTGATCCGCCCAGGAGGAGCATAAGATGAGCGCCATTCTGGACAGGCTCCTCGGGCGGAAGAAGAAGAGCGCCCGCCAAGCCAAAGAACGCCTGAAACTGGTGCTGATCCACGATCGCACCGATTTGAATCCTGGCACGTTGGAATTACTGAAAGACGAGTTGATCTCCGTTATTTCCAGGCATGTAGACATCGATCCGGCCGCGGTGCGCATCGAGATGACACAGGATGGCCGCCAACAACGACTGATCGCTGATATCCCGCTTAACCCGGCTGGGAGACGACGGGTAAGATAGACAATGGATAGTACAAAAACCTCCTGGCGAACTTTCGACTTCTGGCTGCTGGGAGCTGTGGCGATCTTAACCATCTTTGGCATCGCCATGATTCGCTCAGCGGTGGCTGGCAATATTGAGCTGGCTGAGCTGGATCTGGTGCGGCGCCAGATCATTTTTGTGATCGTCGGTTTTGCCATCGTGCTGATTGCAGCCTGGATCGATTACCACATTTGGGCAGCCATCAGCCGGCCGATCTATTTCCTCATGATTGGCATCTTAGTGGTGCTCTTCGTCGTCGGTACAGCCTTGTTCGGTTCGGCGCGCTGGTTCGAAACCCGGTATTTCTTTATCCAACCCTCCGAACCAGCCAAGATCATCATGATCTTGGTGTTGGCCGATTATTTCACTCGCCACCAGGCTCAAATGCACGCGTTAAAGTGGGTTATCCGGAGTTTCCTGCTCACCTTAGGGATGATGATCTGGATCTTGCTGCAACCCAACCTGAGCACCTCCATCGTGATCCTGGTGATTTGGTTTGCCTTGCTGTGGGCTAGTGGCTTGCGCTTCAAGCATTTGCTCCTTTTTGCGGGGGTTGGCGTAGTCGTGCCGGTGGCCAGTTTCCCTTTCCTGGTAGATTACCAGAAACAGCGCATCCTGAACTTCCTTTTCCCTGACCCTAACGCCCGCCATGGCGATATCTACAACATCCAACAAGCCCTGATCAGCATCGGGTCGGGAGGTTGGTTTGGCAAAGGGTATGACCTGGGTACTCAAGTCCATCTACGGTTCCTGAAAGTTCGTCACACCGACTTCATCTTCTCCGCACTGGCCGAGGAATTTGGCTTCCTGGGCACAGTGTTGATGATGCTCCTGATATTATTTGTAATCTTCCGCTGCCTGCGGGCCGCCCGCCTGGCGCGGGACACATTCGGTGCCCTGATCTGCTACGGCGTGGCGACTATGCTCGCCTTTCAGGCGATGGTCAATATAGGGGTTAATCTCAACCTGTTGCCAGCCACTGGCTTGACCTTGCCCTTCGTCAGCTACGGCGGCAGTTCGCTGCTGTCGATGATGATCGGCATTGGGTTGGTGGAAAGCGTCATCCTGCGCTGCAAATCCTTGGAATTATAGACGTGGTACGCGAAACGTGATCCGTGATGCGTACTGCGTAATACGTTATCCAGAATGTGCAATAATGTCTGTCTCGAGGAACTCCATGCCAGAAGCCGCCGCAGCCAAACCCGCCCGCACCCGGTTCGCACCCTCGCCTACCGGCCGCACTCATTTGGGCAGCGGGCGCACCGCCCTCTATGATTTCCTCCTGGCGCGCCAGACCGGCGGCCAATTCATCCTGCGCATCGAGGACACCGACCGCAAACGCTATAAACCCGAATCGGAGAAAGAACTGATCGACAGCCTGCACTGGCTTGGACTGGAGTGGGATGAAGGCCCCGACATCGGAGGACCGCACGCCCCCTACCACCAATCGAAACGGAAGGAGATTTATCAGGACCATGCTCGCCAACTGGTCCAGGCGGGCCATGCTTACTACTGTTTTTGCTCTCGGGAGCGATTGGAGCGCGTACGCCAGGAACAGCACCGTCGAAAAGAGCCCCCCCAATACGACGGCACCTGCCGCCGGTTAGATTCTGACGAAGCTGCCGAGCGTGTGGCAGCTGGCGAACGGCATGTCATCCGATTCAAAATCCCGCCAGAAGGCGCGATCAAGATGATCGACCGCCTGCGCGGGACGATCTCCGTCGAAAACCAGAATATAGATGACTATATCATCGTCAATTCAGACGGGTGGGCGCTCTACCACCTGGCGGCGATGGTCGACGACCACTTGATGGGCATCACGCATGTGATCCGCGGCTCGGAATGGCTGCCAACCTTCCCGCTCCACGCCCACATCGTGCGCGCCTTCGGCTGGCAAGAACCGGAGTGGGTGCACCTTTCAATTTTCTTGAAGCCCAGCGGCAAAGGTAAGATGAGCAAACGGGATACGGCCGACTTGATGAAAGATGGCTATTCGATCTATATCACCGACCTGCGAGCGATGGGCTACCTGCCGGAAGCCGTCGTCAACTGGACGGCGTTGATGGGCTGGAGTTATGACGACCGGACCGAATTCTTCACCCTGCCCGACCTGGTCGATAAATTTAATCTGGACCGGCTGAACCCTGCCCCGGCAGCGATCAATTTCACCAAACTGGATCACTTCAACGGGTTGCATCTCCGCAAACTACCCATCGCCGACCTAGCCACCCGCATGAAACCTTTCTTTCAGAAAGCTGGCTATAACGTTGACGATAAAAGACTATTGAATATCACTCCCCTCGTCCAACCGCGCATTGGCACGCTGGACGATGCCCCAGTCATGGGAGGTTTCTTCTTCGAAGAAGAAGTCAGCCCTGACCCGGAGGAGCTGGTCGGCAAGCTGATGACGCCAGCCGAGTCAGCAGAAGCCCTCCGCCGGGCCTACCAGATCCTTGAAAGCCTGCCCGAGATCAATCGCGAGACCGCCGAGGAGCCGGTACGCCGGCTGGCGGAAGAGCTGGGCTACAGCGCCGGACAGGTGTTCGCAATTTTACGCTCAGCCGTCACCGGAAAAACGGTCAGCCCACCGCTGTTCGAGTCCATGGCGGTGATTAGGAGAGAGAAGGTGCTGGAGAGGGTGAGGGAAGCGATTGGGGTGCTTGAGAAATTGGGTAGCTAATCGGCTTCTCTCGCAACTGCCAACTTCATACTTTATACTTTCTTTTACTTCCCCCTAACCACCCCTTCAACCTTCGCCCAGCTGTCTTTAAGCGAGACCGTGCGGTTGAACACCAGCATCTCAGCGGTGCTATCCTTCGCATCGACACAGAAATAGCCCTGTCTTTCGAACTGGTAGATACTTCCCGGGGCGGCGCCTGCCAGCCCTGGCTCAACAAAGCACCCTTTAAGGACTTCTAACGAATTTGGATTCAAATTAGATTTGAAGTCAGCGCCGGCCTCCACCTCATCCGGATTTTCTTTGATAAACAAACGATCATAGAGGCGGGTTTCAACTTCTAAGGCGTGGGCAGCTGAGAGCCAATGCAGCGTCGCCTTGACTTTGCGTCCGTCCGGCGCGTCGCCGCCCTTCGTCGCTGGATCGTAGGTGCAGTGCAGCTCGATCACCTCACCCGTTTTTTCATCCTTGACAACCCCGACACAGGTAATGAAATAGGCATAGCGCAGCCGCACCTCCCGTCCGGGGGCCAGGCGGAAGAATTGCTTCGGGGGATCCTCTCGGAAATCATCTCGCTCGATATAGAGCACCCGCGAAAAAGGAACCTTGCGCGTACCCATGCTCGCGTCCTCGGGATTGTTCACAGCCTGCATCTCTTCTACCAGGTCTTCAGGGTAATTCAAGAGCACTACCCGCAGCGGGCGCAGCACGCCCATCACACGTGGGGCGCGGCGATTCAAATCCTGGCGCACAAAGTGCTCAAGCAGGGCGATCTCGATAATGCTGTTGGCCTTGGCAACGCCGATCTGATTACAAAAGTCGCGGATCGCCTCTGGAGGATAGCCCCGCCTGCGAATGCCTGAAAGGGTTGGCATGCGTGGATCGTCCCAGCCGCTGACAATGCCGTCTTGCACCAACTGCAGCAATTTTCGCTTGCTGAGCACTGTGAAGCTGAGATTTAAGCGGGCAAACTCAATTTGCTGGGGGTGATACACCTCCAACTGATCCAGCACCCAATCGTATAACGGGCGATTATTTTCAAATTCCAGCGTGCAGATCGAATGCGTGATCCCTTCGATGGAGTCGGAAAGGCAATGGGTGAAGTCATACATCGGGTAGATACACCACTTATCGCCGGTGCGATGGTGGGAGGCTTTCAGGATACGATACAGGACGGGGTCGCGCAGGGTGATATTCGGCGAGGCCATGTCGATCTTGGCGCGCAGTGTGCGGGAGCCGTTTGGGAATTCACCGGCCCGCATCCGGGCAAATAAGTCCAGATTCTCCGCGACGGTGCGCTCTCGGTACGGGCTCTCCTTACCGGGCCGGGTCAGGGTGCCGCGGTATTCGCGGATTTCGTCAGCGCTCAGATCGCAAACATACGCCTTGCCTTTTTTAATCAATTGGACTGCGTATTCATATAGCTGCTCGAAATAATCCGAGGCGTAGAATAATCGGTCGCCCCAATCGAATCCAAGCCAGCGCACATCTGCCTGGATTGATTCCACATATTCAACCTCTTCCTTGCTAGGATTGGTATCGTCGAAGCGCAAATTACACAGGCCATTGTAATCGGCGGCAATCCCAAAATTGAGGCAGATCGATTTGGCGTGTCCAATATGCAAGTAACCATTCGGCTCGGGTGGAAAGCGAGTGTGCACCCGTCCGCTATATTTGTTCGTGCTTAGATCTTCATTAACAATAGTGCGGATAAAGTCAGTCAAAGGGGATAGATCAGTCTGGGACATCTTCATTCCTTAACCGGTACCTCGATTATAGCCGAGAACCTTTCGGGAAGATTTATCATTCCCGCTATTATATCCAGGTCGAAAGAAATGCGGGGTTTTTATCTTTTCATTTGTCCCCAGGAATGGTAAAATACCTCATCTCGAAAGTTGGGGGTTCGTCTAGTGGTAGGACAGCAGACTCTGGATCTGTATGCCGAGGTTCGAATCCTCGACCCCCAGCAAGGACATTTATCAACAAGGAGTGGTGGCTTTGCCACCANTCCTTGTTCTTAGAATTTAACCAGGAAAGCCGTCAGGTACATGATCGCCAAGCCGGCCAGGAATCCAGCCACGTTGACCCATGAGAACAGGGGCGTTCCTTCCCGTTCTGCATAGCCGCGTAGCAGCGCCATGACCTCTACAATCACCTGCCAGATGGCGCCCAGGCCAATCCCCAGGAACAAAGCCGCCAGCAAGGGTGAGAAAGCAAAACCACCCACCCAGGCCCCCAGGATGGCTGGCGCGCCAGCCAGCAATGTCAACCCCAGGAAGGTAGCCAGCCGCGGGCCTTCGACAACCTCCTGATCGCCGGAAACGTCACTCCGCCGGGTGGAGGGCACCAGGGGAGCAACGATCCCCACCCCTTCGGTGACATTGTGGAGCATAAACCCGATCACCAGGAACGAACCGAGCGCCGCCTCGCCGATCGCAAAGGCAGCGCCGATCGCCAAGCCTTCCCCCAGATTGTGCAGCCCGATGCCGAAAGCGATCAGGCCGGCAAGGTACAGGCCTCTCCGGGCTGGAGCTAAATTCGAGGTGGGCCTGCGGCGCGCCCCAATCGCCAGCAGAGCCAGCCAGGTGATCAAGCCTGAAAACAACACCAAGGGGACGCCCTGGAACACCCCCGGCAGTTCACCCGCCATCTCGAATGATTCTAATAGGGTGTCGATCAGTAAAAACACCAGCAGGCCGATAGTGAGCGCCAGGATTGCCCCCAGCCACTTGCGTCCCATCTTTTTCATCGCTGGGAACCACAGCATCCCCAAGCCCACCGGGAGGATGCCCACATAAATCCCCAGGAGTCCGTAGGCCAGGAACTCATCCAAACCAGGCGTGGGGGAAAGAGTCGCCAGGGCGACATCACCGCTGAAAGTCACCCCTGTGACAGTGATGACTTTAATCACGTTCGGCTCGTTTTCCACCCAGGGATAGGCGATGTGCAGCCTGGCGCGCCCCAGACGCGGGATGGTCTGTGAGGGGGTCATTTCGAAATGCCAGTAGGCGTCGTCCACGGTCACCTGCGCGACGGTGACTGGATCTGGCCCGCCATTGACCAGTGTGATTTCAAAGCCGCCCTCCACGACGCGGATACGCTCAAGATTAATGTTTTCGACCGGGGGTAGGTTGGCGGAAAACAACGCCAGCGGATTTCCAAATGCAAACACCGCGAGCATCAAGCCGAGCGCCAGCAGCGGGATCAGCCCGGCAACCCACCAAGGCAGGCCGGCCAGGCGAGTGGATAATTTCCTCTCTAATATCGTCATTGTCTCATCTCCAGGTTTCTCGTTTGGTGAAATCATTGGTTGCCTTCACCCGGTGACTTCACCCGGTGACTTCGAAGAAACCCATCCAGCCCAGCTCGGCCAACTCGCTTTGATGGGCGTGGAACATATACAACCCTGGCTCAAATCCCTTGAAAGAAAACTCCAGGATGCCCCGCTGCGCCTGGCAAAGCATAACCGTATCTATGATCTTATGAGTCGGCTTGAGCGTCGTGCCATGATCGTAATAATCGAAGAAGTTGGCGTGAAGGTGGATTGAGTTAATCGGATCAAATTCGGTGATGTTGACCAGGTAGAGCCGCTGGAGCTGGTCTTGTTTAATCTTGATCGGTTGGTTCATGTAAGCAAAAGCCACCGAATTCACCGCATACACTTCGTTCTCTCCATCAAAGTTGGTATCGAAGCCGTTCATCACCATCACCATCTCATTGATTTCCTGGGTTTCAGGATACATGTGATTGCGAGCCTTGGCAAGCTCGTGTTCCTCCCCTTGATACTTCTCGGGGTCAGGGTCGATGACAAAGGCTCCATACAATCCCTTGTGAATGTGCCGTTTGAGCGGGTTGGCATGGCAGTGGTAAAGGTGGCAGCCGAAAGGATAAGCGTCGAACTCGTAAATTGTTTCTTCCCCGGGAGCGATCTCGCCCGCGCCGACTCCCGGTACTCCGTCCATTCGCGCCGAGTGGATTCCGTGAAAGTGGATCGTATGCGGGTGGCTGCCGGCGTTGACGAACTTAATGCGGATGCGCTCCCCCTCTACGCAGCGCAAGCTAGGACCTGGAACACGTTGGTTATACGTCCAGGCTGGGAAGAACACACCTGGGGCGACCTCAATTTCTTTATCAACCGCGGCAATGTGGAATTCACGCAACGTTTGTCCACCCGGCAAGGTGCTGACCTGGCCATAATCCCAATCAGAGAGCATGGCTGTCGGATCAAAGCCGTTGGCGGCGTGGTCTACCTGCCCGACCGTGCCTGTCCCACCGTGTGCATGTCCCGTGACCGGTGTTGATCTGTTGGTATGCGCGGTGTGACCTTCGGTTGAGTGAGAGGCGGGG
>C687J35164_10000650_pt1 | contig 12200 bp, 10 predicted proteins | sample RifCSP13_3_FD_35164 | JGI IMG/M metagenome (IMG submission 35164)
CCGCTTCGCATCTCGATCGTGGAACCCGCGCCGGAGGAAGCCCAGTACGACCTTCACAATCTGGGCGGCCTGATGGCGGAATTCGGTCCCGGGGGATTCAGGCTTCGCACGGAATATCCTCTGCGGGTCGGGCAGCATATCCGCGCCCGGACCGTCTCGGAAAACGATATCTACCGGAGCTTCGCCCCCCCCGAATCGTGCGCCGAGGTCGTGTGGGTCGATCCGGTCCAGGATGGCGTCGTGGCCGGTCTGAAATTCGTAAACTGAACTACTCCAGCCCGAACTTCTTCGCCTGGTACCGCAGGGAGTCGTAGGTGATCCCCAGGAGCTTCGCGGCCTGCGTCTTGTTCTGCCCGGCCTTCTCCAACGCCTGGACGATCAGGTTCTTCTCCACCTCCTCCAGCGACAGCCCCGTGTCGGGGATCGTCAGCCCTGGGCCCGGCTTCGCCGCGGNCCGCTCCTTGAGGTGCAGGATTTCCGCGGGCAAGTGCTCCGGCCGGACGATCTCGTCGTTTTCCAGGACGACGATCCGCTCGATGACGTTCCGGAGCTCCCGGATGTTTCCCGGCCAACGATAGGCGACCAGCAGCTCCTCCGCCTCCGGGGAGATCTCCTTGAGCGACATCTTCTTGTACCTCCCCGAATAATCCTGGAGAAAGTGGCGGGCCAGCAATGGAATGTCGCCCTTGTGCTCCCGCAGCGGCGGGAGGTGGAGGGAAAAGGCGTTCAGCCGGTAGTACAGGTCCACGCGGAACTCCCCCTTCTCCACCGCCTCCTCGAGGTTCCGGTTCGTCGTGGCGATCACCGTGGCATTGATCGGGAGATCCTGCCGTCCGCCGATCCGCCGGACCTTCCGTTCCTCGATCACCCGGAGGAGCTTCGCCTGAAGGTCGAGCCGCATCTCCCCGATCTCGTCGAGGAGAATCGAGCCGCCGTGGGCCGCCTCGAAGATCCCCTTCTTCTCGACCTTGGCGTCCGTGAACGCCCCCTTCTCGTGCCCGAAGAGCTCGCTTTCGATCAACTGCTCCGGCAGGGCGGCGCAGTTGATCCCGAGGAACGGGGCGAACGCGCCGGATTCGGGCGGGTGCATCCGCTGGTGAATGTGCCGGGCGAAGACCTCCTTCCCCGTGCCGCTCTCGCCCGTGATGAGGATCATCGGGACTCCGGCGGCGGCGAACTTTCCGCACTTCTCCTTCAGCTTGTAGATCTCGTTCGTCTTCCCGATGATCTCCTGCCGGGTCAGGTCGGAGCTGATCTTCCGAAGGTATTCGACCTCGTGCTTCAGGTGCCCCCTCTCGGTGATCCGCCCGACGACGATCTTCACCTCGTCCAGGTTGAACGGCTTCGTCAGGTAGTCCGCGGCGCCGACCTTCATCGCCTTGACGGCGGTCTCCGCCGTGTCGTCCGAGGTCAGCATGACCACCTGGGTCGGGATCCCCTGCCCGACGATCTCCCCGAGGAGGTCGATGCCGTCCCGCCCCGGGAGCTTGATGTCCAGCAACATGACGTCGGGGGAAAATTCCCGGATCCGGTCGAGGACGCCTTCGGGGTCCCTCTCCGCGCGGACGTCGTACCCGTCCCCTTTCAGCGCCCGCTCGAGCATGGAAACGATCAGCTCGTCGTCGTCCAGCAGGAAGACCTTTCCCTTGGTCCTCATACGGCCGCCCCTTCCGCCTTTACGGGGAGCAGGATGTTGAACACCACTCCGCCGCCGGGCCGGTTCGCGACGGCGATCGAACCTTCGTGCTGCTCGATCATCTGCCGGGAGATCGCCAGGCCCAGCCCGGTCCCCTTCGCCTTTGTCGTGAAGAACGGCTGGAAAACCTTGTTGACGAGGTCTTCGCGGATCCCGGTCCCGGTGTCGGAAACCTCGATCCGGATCTTCTTTCCGTCCTCTTCCAGGCAGGTCCGGACGCCCAGCTCGCCCCCGCGGGGCATCGCGTGGAGCGCGTTGAGGAACAGGTTCAGGAAGACCCGCTGCAGCTGGGTGGGATCCGCCAGCGTCGGGGGAAGTTCGCCGAACTCCTTCTCGATCGCGATCTTCCCGGCTCCGCCGGCCCCGACGGCCTGGTGCTTCAGGTGGAAGGTGAGGGTCGTGTTCAGCATCTGGTTCACGTTGACCAGTTCCAGCCGCGGCTTCTGGGGCTTGGCGAAGTTGAGGAAGCTCCTCATCAATCCTTCCAGTTGGGTGATCTCGGCGACCACCTTCTGGAGCACCGCCTTGTCCTCGGGGGAGATGTACGCCTCTTCGGAGAGGACGCTCATCGCGACCTTGATCCCGGCCATGGGGTTCTTGATCTCGTGGGCCAGGCCCGCCGCCAGCTCCCCGACCACCACCATCTGCTCCGTCCGCTGCATCTTATGCATCTGTTCCTTCAACGATCCCGCCATCTCGTTGAGGGAGGCGGCGACCTCGCCGAATTCATCGGTAAGCCCCGCGACCCGGTGGTCCAGGTCGCCGCCCTTCAGTTTCCGCGTGGACTCGACCAGGACCTTCACGGGGCGGGTCAGCCCCAGGATGAAGACGAACCCAAGCGCGGCCGACGCCAACGGCCCGATCGCCACGAGCCCGTACAGGATGTACTTGGTGCGCTCGATCCGGTTCATCGCCTTTTGCGTGTTCTCCCCGAGCCGGGAGGTCGTGAGGGCGATCATGTCCTGGACCTGCCCGATCAGCGCCTCTCCGATCCGGAAGGCGGAGTCCTCCTCCGCGGCGCGCCGGGTGGCGTTCGCCCGGACGGTCAGCACCCTGCTCAAGGATTCCTTGTACGATTCCGTCTGCTTCTTCAGCGCGATCAGCCGTTCCGTTCCGCGCGGAGAGTGGTGGCAGTCGAAGCAGGTGTCGATGATCCTCCCCATGTTCATGACGTTTTTTACGACGGTATCGAAGCTCCTCGAATACGGGGTGTCCATGAGGGTGAGGTCCGACTGCACCTTCTTGATCTGCAGCAGGTAATGCTCCCGCAGGATCTCCACCTGGTGGAGCGTGATCAGCTTGTCCAGCTCGGTGGTGGCGGTTCGGATCGTGCGGATGACGTACACGCCGGCCAGGGAAAAGACGACGGAGTAGATGGCCAGCCCGAGGACGATCTTTCGTTTCATCAGTCGTTCTTGTAGTCGTAGGTGGCCAGGTTCAGGCGGTTGTGTTCCGCGTACTTCACGACGACGGCGTAATCCGCGTCCGTGGTCTCGATGAACCGGAGCGCGCCGAACCGCTCCAGCACCGGTTTCCCGTCCGGGTCCATGTGCATGTTGAGGAGAGCCTCTTTCAGACGGCTGCGCATCGGCGCATCGAGGTCTTTCCGCAGCGCGAGGGCGTTCTCCGGCACGTCGGGGGACCGCGCAAGGACGACCAGGTCCTTGCGGATGCGGGGGTCCTCCTTCGCCAGCCGGTGGAACACCGTGTTCTTCGCGGCCCCGATATCGGCCTTCCTGTTGAGCACATCGTATACGGCATCCTCGTGCGTCCCGGTGAAATACGCCTCCTTCAGGTATCCCTTGTAGTCCTGGATCCCGTGGTCACGGAAATATTCCAGCGGGAGAAGGTAGCCGGCCGTGGTCGCCTTGTCCACGAAGGCGAACCGCTTCCCCTTCATGTCCCCGGCGGTCCGGATTCCCCGGTCCTTCCGGACGAAGATCAGGCCGTGGTAGGTGGAGGTGTTGTCGAGCGCCACCGGCCGCGCGAGGACCTCCACCCCGACCTTCGCGTGCGCCAGGGCGTAGGTGAAGCTGCCGAAAAAGGCGCCGTCCAACCCGGACGACCGGAAATTTTCGATGATGTTGCCGTACCGGGGAAGGATTTTCAGGCTCACCTTCGCGCCGGTCTTCCGGAAGAGATACTCCGCCAGCGGCTCGTACCGCTCTATCTGCTTGAAGATGTTCCGCTCGGGGATCAGCCCGATCAGGAGCTTCGTTTCGGGGGCCTTCCGGGGCGGAGGGGCAGGCTCTTGCCGGGAGCAGGCCAAGAGGGCCAGCAGGCATACGATCGCCGTTATTGATCGTTTGAACATCGGCGGGAGTGTATCACAAACAGATCGTCGGGCCAAACGGATGGGGAGCGCCTCTCAAAGATAAGATTCAGGGAAGGGAGTCTTGCCATTCTGATACCTTTCCAACTTTCTATATAGAGTTCTTAACCCTATTCCCAATATTTTTGCCGCCTCAACTTTATTCCCTCTTGTGCTTTTCAGGGTATCTACAATGAGTTGTCTTTCATTTTCTTCAAGAACACCAACGGCGTTATGTTGATTGCTGTTGTGCATTGGGAATAGATATTCAGGAATATCATCGTTTGTTATATAATTATCTCTTGCTAAAACAACACAACTCTCTGCGAAACTCATTAATTCCCTGACATTCCCTGGCCAGTCATAAGACTTTATTATGGCCATTGTCTCATCCGATATGCCCGTTATATGGCGGTTATGTATTTCGGAATATTTTTTAAAAAAGAATCTTGCAAGTTCCTCAATATCTCCTTCCCTTTCCCTTAAAGACGGCACCTCGATAGTTATTACTTTTAAACGGTAATAAAGGTCTTCGCGAAAAGAGCCTNCTTTCAACATGCTTTCTATATTTCTGTTGGTAGCGGATAGGATCCTGACATCGACCTGTTGGGTCTTATTGCCGCCGACCCGCTCGAATGTGTGTTCCTGAAGGAACCTCAGCAATTTGACCTGTACGCCAAGCGGTAAATCTCCTACCTCATCAAGAAAAAGCGTACCGCCGTGAGCAAGCTCAAACCTCCCTTTTTTTGACGAGATCGCCCCGGTGAACGCACCTTTTTCATGTCCGAAAATTTCCGACTCGATGACTCCTTCGGCAAAAGCGGCGCAATTTACTTTTATAAAAGGGCCGTTTGATCGAGAACTGTTATAATGAATAATATTCGCTATGAGTTCTTTCCCTGTGCCGCTTTCTCCCGCGATAAGGACGGATGCCGTAGTAGAAGACACACGTCGAACAATATCCATAATATTACGCATTTCTGATGAGCTTCCGACTACGTTGACCGAGGAGTAGCTTTCTTTTATCTTATTCTTCAGCTGAATATTCTCTTCCTTTATTCTTTTGTTTTCGATTGCCTTCTCGATCAACAAGGAAAGCCTGTCAAGATGAATCGGCTTTACAAGATAATCGTACGCACCAAGCTTCATTGCCTGCACGGCTGTATCTATGGTGCCCTGTCCAGTTATAAGAATAACAACAGCCTTGTATTGAAGAGCGTTGATCCTGTCTAAAATGTCAAGGCCCGTTAACCCGGGCATCATCAAGTCCGACAAAATAACATCCACCGGCTCGCCCTTTTCGATGATATCAAGAGCTTCCTGGCCGTTACTCGCCGAATAAACGGTATACTCCTCCGATAATGCCCTTTTCAGTGTCTCGCACGTCAATTTGTCATCGTCAACAATCAGTATGGATCTGCTCATTGTTGATCACCCTCCTCTTTTCCCGGGGGCATGTCCGTGGGAAGCAAAATCTCGAATGTCGTCCCTTCTCCGACCTTGCTCCTGCAGGAAATTTTGCCGCCATGCCCTTCCACGATACCTTGAACAATGGGGAGCCCTAACCCAAGGCCGTCCTTGCTTTTTGAAAAGAATGGCTGGAATATCTTATCGATAATTTCCTCTTTGATTCCTGTACCCGTGTCCGAAACGATTAATCTTATCATGTTGTTTTCTACAGGTTCCGTTTCAACGGTCAGAATACCGCCGTGACCCATCGAATTGATGGCATTAATGAAAAGGTTGGTCAAGCATTGCGTTATTTTTTTATCGTCAAATGAAAACAGGGGGACGATGCCGGATAGATTCAGCTGCAACCTCACATCGGATTGCTCGGCTCTTTGGCTGATCATGTCCACCGTTTCGGAAACAATTTTATTTAAATCATTCTCTTTCCTGTCCGATGGAGCGAGTCGCGCATATCTGACGAATTCATCGAGTATACCGCTGATGCGCAATGTCTCCTTGTCCATTATATCGATGATTTCGTTCGTATATTTTCTCCTATCCAAGGAGACTCCACCGAATTGATTCACCTGTTTCTTTAGAAGCTGAAGGTTCATGTAAAGAGAGTTAAGGGGGGTTTTTATTTCATGGTTAACACTTGCGGATATCTGGCCAAGAGCCGCTATTTTTTCCAATCTTAANAGCTTCTCCTGGGTCTTTTTCAGAGTATCATAAGCATGTTTAAGTTCATGAGTCCTTTCGTTTACTTTTTGCTCCAAAGATCGGTTGAAATCTATCAGTTTTTTTTCATAGTCCTGCAGCCTTTCAGCCATTATATTAAACGAATTATACAATGTACCTATTTCCGTTTTATCGTTGCTGGAGACCCTGATCGACAGATCCCCCGTTGACAGCTTCCGTGTCGCATCGGCCAGATCATCGATCGGCTTGATGATATATCTGCCATGCAGTCGGTAAAAAATGTAAATGCTGAAAATTCCTGAAATGGAAAGGACGAAGAAGAGCGTGAAAATCGAGGATAGCAATCTATGTGACATTTCCACGCCGTCGGAGATGCCGACCAAATGAATCTTATTGATCTCGTTGGTCAATTTCTCGATATTGTAGGCATATTTCTCCAATGCGATAATTTTCCGAACATCGGTTTTGTTTCTCGAAACATCATCGAACAATGGGATTACATTTCTTTTTATCTCTCCAAGGTTATCCTGTATCAGTCTTACCAGACGGACTTCCTCTATACTTCCCGCGTCGCTTGATGATTCTTCATGCTTGATATAATTTATCGTGTCGCTTTCCATATCATTTAACAAATTAATTGCACGCCTTGAATACTTATCGTCACGATTTATAATGAAGTGATGAATGGCAAGTACCAGGTTATATGACTTGTTATGCATATTGTCGATAGTAAAAATACTTTTGCTGACCTCTTTTAACGAGGATGTCTCCTTGACGATTCGATGAACCATATAAATGGAGTACCCTCCAACGGAAATGACACCGGAAAAAGACACCAGCGAGAAGCAAGCATAAAGGTTCTGAGGCTTTTTTTCGTTTTCCCGCTGGACATGGTGACCATTGATCCTTTTCCTTTTTCGCCCCGAATGTCCGGGCAAGGTGACATCGAATTTACGTTCGGTCCGACAACCCCGGGAGGGCCTCCCGGAACGCTGTGCACAATATTGCGATCTCCTCACGAACGTTCTCGTCGGTCGCACCGGTATTCGCAACCTCGGCGGACATCCGCTCCTGCAACCCCTGCAATGCCAGGACCCTCGTTCGCAACGCTTCACGCGCCGCGTCCAGGGTCTCGTTCAGCTCCACCACCCGGCCTTCCGGGACGTTCGTCTTCAGGTCCCCGGTCCCGATCCGGGACATCGCCTCGTCCAACGGCGCCAACGCCTCGGCGATCTTCCGGAAGGNGGCGCGTGCGGCGGCAAGGGCGAACAGGAGGAGCACCCCTGCCGAAACCAGGAGACTACTCAGCAGAACGGGGGAGACGATCTCCCACGGACCGGCAACCGTCACGTGGGAACGGAAGATTTGCCGCTCCAACCCCTGCGAGGAAAGATGCCAGATCGCCCCTCCGGCGGCGAAGGCGATGAAGAGCCCCAACAGGAGAAAACAGAGGGCAAACCGTCCCTGGAGCCGGCGGCTGATGAAGTATCGCCTTCTTCGATATGGGCGTCCCGCGCCGTTTCGGTTCCCCATGAACCCTCCCATCCTTTCCTCCGAGGCGGGACCCGGACCCGTCACTTCACGTGGCACTGGAAGCAGAGGGCGCTTCGCCGGTTGCTCACGGAGAGGTAATACTTCTCCTTCGAATACACGTTGTGGCACGTCCCGCAACCGACCTTCCCGTTGAAGAGGACGATGGCCGGGTTGAACATCGACGGATGGACGTAGTGGCCGCGACGNTACGCCTTCATGTAGTCGACCCCGACGGGGTGGGAGCTTCCACCGTGGTTGTAGACCCCTGCCCCTGCCCCGACCCGGAGGGCGGTGGGCCGGGTGGAGGTNTCGTCGTGGCACANGAGACACTCATGGGAGGCCCGGTCGATGGAGCCCTCGAAGAGGTTCTGCTCGAACCCCACGGCCTTCCTCCGGCTCCCGGTGTGCGCGGGCAGATTCGCTTCCCCGTGGGTGCCGGGAAGCGACTCGTGGCACAGGAAACAGAACCGTCTCCCCCGTTTTTCCGTTCTCATGAGGTGTTCCCGGTTCCCGTGGACATCGTGGCAAGGTGGCGCACGTCATCTTCCCGTTCCAGTCGAGCGGGAAGCCCGCTGGAAGGGCCGTCGCCGGCCTCATCCCCGACGGGTGGGAGAGGCCCAGCGATCCATGACATCTCTCGCACAGGCGGTCGATCTCGCGGACGAAAATCCTCTTCGGGCCGGAGAGGGAAAGATGGCATTCGTCGCATTTCCCCTCGAAGTCGTGCACGCGGTTCCCGGGAAGGTCCGCCGAGGCGAGGAGGGGGCCCAGGACGACGGCGAGGATCAGCCAGCGCCGGCGCCTGCGCGGGACGGAAGGCCTCCCCGGGACCCCGGTCGCCCCGGTCGCCGTCCGGTCTTCCTTCAAAGGGTAAAACTCCGCAGGGCGTGCCCCAGGCGATCGATCTCCGCCTTCACNCTTCCCCGGTCCCCGGGGGACTCCACCTGCCTCAGAGCCGCTTCCGCGACGTCTTCGCACGCGTTGCCGAGGGAACGGAAACGCTCCTGAAGCCCNGCCTGCATCGTGTTGAACGATTCCGCCGACTTCCGGAGCTGGTCGTTCTTCCGGAGCCGGATCGGCCGGGCGCCNTGTGCCAAGGCCAGTTCGTCCAGAGCGACTTTGAGCCGGTACACCGGCCCGGCGATCTTGTGGGAGGTGAGCACGGTCGTCAGGGCGACNGCGACGGAGATCACCACCGCTTCGGCGACCAGCGCCACGACGATCGCNCGGGAGAGGGCGTTGTCGGCCGTCACCAGGGAGCGGATGACTTCACCGAAAGACGTCGCCTCTCCCTTCGGGAGGGCCAGGTAGAGGGAGAGGACCGTCCCCCCGAGACCGGCCAGGACGATCCCCGCGAACTTCCCGACGAACTTCCACTCGAAGGTCCGTTCGATCATCNCATCCTCTTTATTTTGCGAACTCCGCATNGTCGATCAACACCTTGTATTTATATCCCGCCCCCAGGTTGACGTTCGTCTTCAACGTCCCCGTGACCGTCGCCACATCGCCCGGTGTCACCAGGTCCGTGGTCACCGCGACGATCCGGTCATCGGGGGCCGTCCCGGTCCCGTCCGACAGGGTGATCCAGTTTTTCTTCAGGATGTTCCTGCTGACCTTGATGACCTTTCCCCGCAAGGTGACCGGGNGGTCTTTCAACTGTTCCCTTCCNGAAAAAATCTCCTCGACGGTTTTCTCTTTCCCCGTTTTTTTTATCTCGCCTTTTTTCGGGACGGGGGCCACAGGGCTGCTCTTCGGATGGGCGACCGACGCCATCGCCTGGTTGTCCGGCCGGGGTACGTTTTTTACAACCCTTATCCGCGCGACGAAACGGATTTCATCGAAGGTCCTGTTCATCGCCTTGCTCTCGAACGTCTTCATGACATCTCCACCCACGTACTCGATCGGGTCACCGACGGATACCCGGATGGGGGACGTCGCAAGCCATATCTTCTTGCCGGCTTCCTTCAGTCGGATGTACGTGTAATTCCCCGCGTTTTTCGTATAGATGACGGTCCCGGCGTGGATCGTTTCCTCCGCGGACAGTCCCGGAACCGCAACGGAGAGGACCGCCAGCATTGCGACGATGAAACGTACGGCTTTCACACTTCCTCCTGAATCTTACGGATATTCTTCCGGGTTATGCTCTTCGCCGTGGCACGTCAGGTAACACCGGCCGCTGAAGGTTCCCNANTTTTGGAAGTACAGCCTCCCCGAACTGTCCGGCTGAACGATGGTCAGATCGAAATTGATGAGGTGGGCGTTGTTCACGGGATTGCCCTGCGTCATGCTGATGCCGTGGGGGTCGTGGCATGCGGAGCATGGAGCTTTTTTGTCTACGATATGCTTCTTGTGCTCCTTGAAACTCCGGTTACCGAGGATGCTCGACCTGCCGTGGCAGGCGTAGCAGAGCGCATAGGCCGCGGCGCTCTCCGTGAAATTGTCGGCCGTCGCGTAATTCTTCGCCAGGAGGTGGTTGTTGGTCGAGCCGTGGGGCCCCTTCGGCCCTGCCGGGTCGTTGTTGTTGTGGCAATCCGTGCAGAAGATCCTGCTGGAGGTGGTGTAGGGAGGCAGAAGACTCGGGACGTTCGGGTTCACCCCCTGCGCCATGACGGGGTGGAAGGAGGGGTTCGCCGGGTTGAACTCCAGCCGGGTGTTCAACTGGGCGATCTGCCGGGTGATGGACAGAGTGGTGGTGAAATTCGTATCCGCATGGCACTTGAAACAGATCTCGTACTGGTTCTGTGAATACCGGATCGCCTGTCCGGACGCGTCGATCCCCTTTACGCCGGCCGTCGCCCCCGAAACGAGAGGAGCGCCCGTGGAAGGGATCGCGTTGGACTGATGGGAGTTGTGGCAATCGGCGCACTCGACGTGTTTTTGGACGCCGCCGCCCGGCAGGAAGCTTTCCGCCGGGTCGTGCACGCCCGCGTAGTTCTGCACGAAATGCCCGTACTGCTTCGTCAGTTCGTTCCCGATGTTCTTCGCCGCCACGTTCCCGGTATGGCACACGAGGCAGTTGTCTTCGTCGACGGCGTAATGGAGCAGCCGCGCGTGCCCGCCCGCGGTATGGGGGACGTGGCAATTCCTGCATCCGTTCTCCGACACCGTGGGATACGTCGATTCGAACCACGGGTTCGTCCCCTGCCCGTTCCACGTCTTCCCGGAGGTGGAATGGGACGTCGACGGCCAGCCGTCCTTCTCGTGGCATGCGGTGCAAAGGGCCGAATACCGATCCGACATCACGAGGAATTTGCCGAAGCTGTTTTCATGCGGGTCGTGGCACGCGGTGCACTGCATCTCCCTGTTCTTGTCGAGCTTCACCGGCGGGGGCAGTATGGAGGGGTCGGCCAGCTCGAGGTTCCCGGCCGCGAGGCCGCTGTCGTACACGAAGGAGACCGGGTGGTCGTCCGACAGGTCGGTGCCGAGCTTCGTCCGTCCTTCGGGGATGAAGCGGACACCGCCGGCGAAGGGGATCTCCTGCGGCCGCGTGACCAGCGCCCCGAGGGCGATGGTTCCGTCGTGACAGCTAAGGCACAGTTTCGACGCGCCGGTCGGCTGCCCCACGGTCGCCGTCAAGGTGGAACTCTGGTACGGAACGTAATTTGCCGTTGAATCGCTCCGGTTCCATAGGTACGGGATGTCCCGCCGCGCGTTGTGGGGCGCGTGGCAGAAGACGCAGAGTTCCCCCTCGGTGGTCGATTTGACCGGCCCCGGGCCCGTGATGGAAAGGTTATGCTTCGTGTCGGCGATGCCGCCCGACGACACCCCGCCGGGGATCAGGGAAAACGACAGCATCACGACGATCAAGCCCAGCGGATATTTTCGGATCATTGCGGGAGTTCCCCTCCCTTCATGTACTGGAAGATCTGAACCCTTTTATTATATGAGTCGGAAACGAAGACCCTGTCCCTGCCGTCGATGAAGATACCGGAGGGAAGCCAGAATTCGCCGAACCCCTGCCCGTGTTTCCCGAAGGCCATGAGGAGCCTTCCCTCCTTGTCGAACACCTGGACGTTGGCGAAGAGCGCGTCGACCACGTAGATGTTCTCGTCGCTGTCGACGGCGACCCCCTTCGGCCGGGAAAAGGTTCCCGGGCCATCGCCGGGTGCGCCGAACCCGCGGAGGAACCTCCCCTCCTGGTCAAAGACCTGCACCCGGTAGTTCAGGGAATCGGTCACGAGGATGTTGCCGGCCCGCGAAACCGCGATATGGGTGGGGGAGTGAAACCTTCCCTCCTCGTTCCCCTCCTTCCCGATGATCCCTTTCAGCCGATGATCCGCGAGGGAAAACCTCAAGATCCCCGAATGGATCGTGTCCACCACCAGCAATTCGTCCTTTGCCGCGTGGATGGCGACTCCGGTCGGCCTTCCCATCTCGCCGCCCCGGATCTCCCCCGCCGGGTTCCCCCCGTCTTTGGTAAAGACCTTGACCGCCCCTGCCGCGGAGTCGGAAACGTAGACCCGGCCCCTTTTGTCGTCGACGGCGACCCCGATCGGGGAAAGGAGGGCGGCC
>C687J35164_10000662_pt1 | contig 12114 bp, 10 predicted proteins | sample RifCSP13_3_FD_35164 | JGI IMG/M metagenome (IMG submission 35164)
CTTTGCAGGCAGGGGCGTGCGCATTCTCTTCTCGCGGGCGCCGGAGCGGGCCGATCACGTCCTCGCCCGGCTGGCCGGTGCAGGAGTCGCCGTGGTCACCAACGACCGCGAGCTACGACAAACGATTGCACGTACTGGCGCGGTTGCCGTGTCTGCCGATGAATTTGTGGCCCGAATCTTCGCGCCACCCGGCCCCGGCAGGAGCGAAGACGACGAAGAGGACCTCTCCCGAGGGCCGAAAAAGGGGAATCCCCACCGCCTCTCCAAGAAGGCGCGAGCGGCGACCCGCGCACTCAATCGTCTCAGGCATCGTCCCAAGCGGTCTCCGTAGGGACCTTGACCCCGAACACGCAGGCCGTTCGGAGGAGGCTGCTCTGGGGCAAGAGGGAGGAAGCCATGTTGGTCGAGGAAAACATCAGGGTCACAGAGGAGCACCTCGAGGCCGAGGCGAACAGGGAGTTGGCCCGGCTACTCGGGACGCTTGCGGATGATTCCGTGTATGAAGAGAGCCTGTTGGAGGCGCCCGTTCGGGGCAAGGCGGCGATCGCGGGCTATTACCGGGAGCTCTGGAAGGGATTTCCCGACTTCAGCTACATCGTCACCAATCGGGTCGCTGATGACTCTTGCGTCATCTACGAGATGACATTTCGTGGGACGCACACCGGGACTTTTCGCGGCATCCCTCCAACCGGGAGGAGCGGCGAGATCAAGGGGGTCGTCGTCTTTCCGATGAAGAATGGTAAGGCGCTGGGGGAGCGGATATACCTTGACAGCTTCTCGCTCCTCACCCAGCTCGGCGTCCTGCCGAAGCCAGAGAGCCTTTCCGGCCGCCTCCTCTTCTCTCTCCTCCGCCTCCGCCTCTCCATCACCTCGTTCTTCCGTCGCACCTGAGGTGAGAAGGGTTCTCAGGTCCCATCCGGCGGGTTCCGCCTATGAGTTATGTCCAGCCCGCCTAGTGCTCCTGGTACGCGTCGTCCCGTGCCAGAAAGGGTTCCCATAATTGACCTCTTGCCTCGACAGGGCGGCCTAAGGATGGTTGCCTAGGCCAGTCATCCGAAAAATTTGCTTGACAAGATATCCGCCTTATTCTAATTTTCACCCAAGGGTGAAAATTGTTTCAGATTGAAAATTCTGGTGAAACAAATGCTACAGGATGTCGAAAAGCACCTTACCCGGTTTTTTGCTGAGATCCCTGATTTGGGGGTAACAACCCGGAGAGAACCCTCCTCCCGGCACGGATTCCGTCCCGACATCGAAGTTCGGCTCCGTCGGGGGGATCGAAGGGCCGTGCTGCTCATCGAGGTTAAACCATCTGCGGAGCTGAGGATTGTGCACGACTGGGTCGACCGTCTGGCTCAATTGCCCGAAGCGCCCGACGCGCATTACCCCATCCTCTGTGCGCCTTACATAAGCGTTAAAGCTGCCGAAGTTCTTAAGTCGCACCGGGTCGGGTACATTGATCTTTCCGGAAACTGCTGGCTTGACCTTGGATTTCTCTTTGTCGAGCGCAGCGGTCAGCCCAATCGCTTCAAGGTTCCCAAAGAGCAGCGGAACCTATTTGCAGCTCGGGCGTCCAGAATTGTGCGCACCATGCTGGAGCATCCGGGGAAGGACTGGACCCTTCAGGAGCTTGCCCAAACTTCCGGCGTAAGCGTCGGTCTCGTGCATCGGGTGGCCAAGGCCCTGGAGGAGCGCTTATTCGCTGAAAGGCGGTGGGGTCGGTTTACCCTGCAGGACCCCGGAGGTCTTCTTGACGCCTGGCGGAGTTTCTATGTCGAGCAACGCATTCGATGGCGGCGTTACTATTGGGCCATGGTCCAGGATGTCCGCACGGGCATGCACGAAATTGCGAGCTACGCAAGGGAACTTGAGGTCCGCTACGTGTTTACCGGGCCTGCCGCAGCATCACTGCTAGTCCCGCACCTTATGGTTTCCGCCATTCACTGTTACGTTGACGCCCTTAAGCCTGTCCTGTTGGATTCACTAAAGGCTGATCCCGTCCCGTCGGGAGGCAATCTATGGTTCAGCGTGATTCAGAGGGAGGACATCTTCCTAGGATCCCATCAAATCGAAGATCTGTATGTCGTGAGTGATATCCAGATGTACCTCGATCTTTCCGCCCTTGGCGGCCGAGGTGAAGAGGCTGCCCAAACCTTGCGAGAACGGCGGCTACAGTTCTGAGAGAGCTCCGATGTTTGATGCACAAGCGACTACCCGGTGCCATCAAGTCCTGTGCGAGGTCATGGCCGCTTTAGGGGAGACCGCGTCTGAGGCCTACCTGATCGGTGGCTGGGCCATTTACTATGTCTTAGATCGACCCGATCGTCCCGTCAGTCGTCTGCCGTACGCTGGAACTCTTGATGTAGATGTGGCCCTGGCGTTTCAAATCCCCAAGAGGGAGGAACTGGTTGAGCGGCTTGTCTCCAAGGGATATGTTCGCGATAAGCGGATCGTAGACAGGCTCCTGCGGCCTTTCCCTGAAGGCGAAGTTCAGCCGGTTGCGGTAGACTTCTTGGGGGGTGACAAAGAGGTGCTCCAAACCCTTACTCAGCGTGTCGGCGTCGTGGGTAAGACCCCGGAGGGGGTGCCCTACGAAGGATCGGTGGCGGTTGCCAGAATGGAAGCGTGCCTGGCCATGAAAGCCATCGCCTTTGACCGGGACCCCAAGGATAAAGACGCCTACGACATCTACTACCTCGTCACCTATGCGCGGGATGAGCAGGGTGACTGTGCGGACCACGTGAAGGCGACTCTCGAGCACCCACTGATCCGGCGAGGGCTAGATGCCCTGACGGTCCATTTCGGGAGGCGAGAGGGTCGAGGGCTTCAAAAGGCCATGCAGATGTTGCGGGACCAGGATGGGATGAATCCAGTTGAGGCTCGCGCCACAGTCCGAGCCTCCCTACGTGCCTTTTTCCGCAAGTTGGGTCACGACGTCAATTACTGATGGCGGCGATGGGCAAAACGAACCAGAGGGGTGGCGATCAGATCAAGAAGTGGTCCACAACGGATGTGAGCCCCTGGTGAAGCCGAAGGCTTGTTAAGATGGTTTATTTAAGTGTCCATTGGCAGTAAAATCGATAGATGACGATTATTGGTTGACGGTCGGATCGAGAAGGCATAACAGCGGAAATCATGAAGATTTTCAAACAATTTTTTCGCCGTAACTTTCGGTACTTGTGGTGGGACCGCCCACCGGAGCTGGGCAACAACCGTACGGAGGTCCGCACGCCTGGGAAGGATTCCGCTGCTCAGAGTCTTCCCAGTGTGGTGTACAAGAAAGGCGAGATCATCGGCCGAGACTATCGGGTCTATGGTGTTCTTGGAATCGGTGGTTTCGGTCTGGTTTATCTCGTCTATTCGCACACGAGCGGGACCGTCTTTGCCCTCAAGACCGTTCGGGACGATTTTCTCGACGATGCGGAAACCAGAGAGCGGTTCCGCAGGGAGGCACAAGTTTGGGTGGACCTAGGACGTCACCCGTATCTTGTTCGGGCGTATTACGTGGACGATATAAGAGGTCGGCTCTTCATTGCTATGGAATACATAGCACCGAATGAGCAAGGGCTGAACTCTCTTGAGGGTTATCTGACGAGCAGGCCGCCTGACCTGGCCCAGAGCCTCCGATGGTCCGTTCAGTTCTGTCACGGGATGGAATATGCTTACACACGAGGAATCCTATGCCACCGTGACATTAAGCCAAGCAACATTCTCATCAGCAAGGATAGGATGGTCAAAATCTCCGATTTCGGTCTGGCGGGGGCTCTCGCTACGTCAAAATCAAGGCCAGGGATAACACTCAGTATTCGCGATGACCGGGTTGGGTTATCCTGCCAAACCCTGAGAGGGACCGGCTTTGGCACACCTGGGTACATGCCCGCTGAGCAGTTCAAGAGCGCCGCCGAGTGCGATGAGAGAAGCGACATCTACGCATTCGGTGTTGTCCTCTATCAGATGGCTTCAGGAGGAAAGCTTCCGTTCCTTGCTGTTCTTCCGAGAGACAATTCGGAGGCGGAGGCTGTGCGATTCTGGATAGAGATGTATAAACGACACAGCGAATATCCTATCCCGAGGCTAAACTCGCCCTTGTTTCGCATGATCGAGCGTTGCCTGCAAAAGGACCCTAGGAGGAGATATCAAACCTTCGCAGACTTGAGCTCAGACTTGGAAATGCTTCTCATGAACTACACAGGGGAGGTTATTAGACCACCAGAGCTTAAAGCTCTTGAAGCTTGGGAGTGGAGCAACAAAGGGCTCAGCTTGTATGCTCTGGGGCAGCACAGTGAGGCAATTCAGTGTCTAGATCAAGCTCTTGCGCTTGACCCGCTTGACGCGGGAGCATGGAATGACAAAGGCCGGAGTCTTAGCGCTCTGGGACGCTTTGAGGAAGCTCTTGGATGTTACGATCGAGCGGTTGAGCTCGATCAGGGATATTCCTACCCCTGGGTTAATAAGGCACTGGCCCTTCAAGCCCTGCGACGTTATGAGGAAGCACTGCGTTGTTACGACGACGCTCTCAAACTTGATCCGAGGGCTGCCTGGACATGGAATAACAAAGGTCTTTGTCTCCATGGACTCGGTCGTTTCAGCGAATCCCTCAGTTGCTATGATGAGGCCCTTAAGCTGGACCCTCGGAACTCTTATGCTTGGAACAATAAGGGACTAAGTTTGCAGGGTTTAGGGCGTCTTGAGGAGGCCCTCAGTTGCTTTGATCGGGCCCTTGAGCTCGATCCGGGTTATTCGGCCGCCTGGCAAAACAAGGGCCTTTCCTTAAGACACGCTGGCCGTGTTACGGATGCCCTGTACTACTTCGATAAGGCCCTTGAGTTTGACCCCCGTGACGCAAAATTGTGGTCTAACAAGGCATCCGCCCTTTTGGCCCTGGGCCGCTACGAGGAGGCCCTCGGATGTTGTGATATAGCTTTGGAGCTGAAGGCCGAATATGCTCATGCCTGGAATAATAAAGGAATTTGTTTGAAAGGCTTGGGTCGCGGGGAGGAGGCCCTGCGGTGCTACGATAGGGCGCTTCAGCATGATCCGCTCCATCTAAACGCCTGGCATAACAAAGGAAATATCCTTCACGAGCTAGGCCACTTTGAGGAGGCCGTGGACTGTTATCGTCACCTACTTCAGCTCGACCCCCGGAATTCATGGACATGGCTAAATAAGGGACGCAGCCTACACTCTCTGGGCCGTTTGCGTGAGGCGCTTCATTGTTACGATGAATCTCTTAAACTACACCCGTATGACCCATTGGCCTGGTACAACAAAGGTCTTGCGGAAGACAAGCTTGGGCAGAGGCACGACGCCGTTTATTCGTTTCAGCAGGTCGTGAAATTGGCCCCACCGGATTATCGGGATGAAATCCAGTACTCCAGGCGCCGGCTTCAGGAGTTGGAAGGGGGCTGACCTTGTTGTGTCACTCAGGAGGCTGGATATTTCTCTGTGACATCGCGGGAAGGGTAACTGAGAAAGATCCATCCCCCTGGATTACTGTTAGCGCGGTTGGCGTTCCATCGGATATGAAGGAGTCTGCTCGAGCAGTGTTACTAGGCTGTTTCGGGGGGAAGCCGGTTAAATGGAGATCTTCTTCGGGGGAGCACTTGAAGTCGATCCTCGAACTTGTAAGGTGCAGGCCGATGCCGTCTGTTACCATCCATTGCCAACGTAGCGAGCCGGCATGGAGTCAATTTTGGAAGGAAGGCCGTGAGTTTCACCGCGAGTTCAGTAACCAGACTCGGCATAAGGCCAGTTTGTTCAAGCCGGGGACTGTACTGCGATATCTTTTGTTTGAAAAAGCCGTAGCTTTATTGGTCGCCGTCATCGTTCGGGAGTGTGGCGCGGGGGCCCCCATAGACACAGGAGGTATCGGGTCATTGTCGTTGAGTCTAGTATTTGACCGAGAAATCGAGGATCCGGAGGGCCAGGCCACACTGGAGGAAGCGTTCGGGCATTGGGAAAAGACGAGTCGTCTTCGCGATCGTCTGGGAATTGCGCCTAAGGTTCGAGTAGAATTCGCCACAGAGCAAGAGGAGCCCCTTCTCCTGCTGCCCGATTTCATTGCAGGGGCACTCCATGTGCGGTCCCTAAGCGCGAAGGGAGAGAGACTGGACTTCCCAGCACAATTGATAGGGGCGGCAAAAGACCCAGAGCTTGCCTTGTCACCTATTTTTGTTGAGTCAGAGGAGCCCTTTTGCCACAAATATCCCCTGGGGCTTGAGGATGGGCGGGTTGTTCTCCGCAATCGGCTGGGGTAACTGATCAAACAATGTCCACCAGATAGTTCCCCCGTTCAATTGAGTTAAGCTCCGCGCTGAATAATTAGCGGTCCTCGAACACGATTCGGTCGATCTCCTTCTCCGTGAAGGGCCTGGGGCGCTTCAGTTGGCGGGAAATCCGGCGCTGGAGCCGAACGAACTCTTCTTCGTCCTGTCTCGCCTTGTAGACAGCACCATCTCACGCAAAAGCTCCCCCTTGCTCTTGCCGACTTCCTTTGCCAGGGCCTCGAATTCCTTCCCCAGCCCACGAGGGACTGAAAGCCTAAGGATGCGGCTCTTGCGAGGCATTCCAACCTCCCTTGAGATGATTGTAATGGGAGTGATCGAGGGGAGAAAGGCCAAACTTTCTCAGGACAACGGGGGGACGGTGTCGTCGATTTCGAAGCCGTGGGCCTCGATCATGCGGTGGGTGTCGGCGGCGGTCTGGCCCGGAGTGGTGAGGTAGCCGTTCACGAAGAGGGAGTTGGCGGGGTAGAGCGCGAAGGGCTGCATGTCCCCGAGGTTCAGTTCCCGGCCGCCGGCGACCCGGAGCTCTGTGGCTGGATTCACGAAACGGAAGAGGCAGAGGACCTTGAGGCAGCGCTCGGGCGTAAGCTGACGGCGCCCCTCCAGGGGGGTTCCCGGGATCGGATGGAGGAAGTTGACCGGAATCGATGCCACATCGAGCCCCCGAAGGCTCAGGGCCAGGTCGATGACGTCCTCGTCCGTCTCACCCATCCCGATGATCCCACCGCAGCAGGTGCTGAGGCCCGCCCGCCGAACATTATCAACCGTCCGCACTCGGTCGTCATAGGTGTGGGTGGTGCAGATCTGGGGATAGAAGCGCCGGCTGGCGTTCAGGTTGTGATTCACGCGCTCGACCCCCGCGTCCTTGAGGCGTCGTGCCTGATCCTCCGTCATCAGTCCAAGGCAGCAGCAGATGTTGATATCCACCCGCTCCCGAATCTCCCGAACAATGGATGCCAGCGTATCAATATCCCGGTTGCTGGGCCCCCGGCCGCTCGTCACGATACAATACCGCACCGCCCGGGCCGCCTTGGCTCGATAGGCACCCTCCACGAGTTGTGCTCGGGAGAGGAGAGGATACTTGGAGATGGGCGCCTGCGAGATGGCCGACTGCGAGCAGTAGTGACAGTCTTCCGGGCAGAGGCCACTTCTCGCATTGATCAGCATATGGAGGTGCACCGTGCGTCCGCAGAAGTGTTCACGGACGCGAAGGGCCGCCTGGAGGAGGCATTGAAGGTCCTGCGCGGGGTCGCTGAGGACCCCANGCATCTCCTCCCGGCTCGGGACCTCTCCCCGGATCGATTTTTCTGCAAGTTCTTGGTAGTCCACGGCACCCATCCATAACAGATTCCCGCATAAAAGCCAAGGGATTTTGCCGACGGGCTCTGCTCATTTCCCCTTTCCAGCCCGTATGGTACACTAAGCATCTATGGACACAGCGCTTCTCGACAGCTTTCGTCTCCGGTATCCATTCGCCCTTGATCCCTTTCAGGAGGAGGCGATCCGCTGCATCGTGGAGGGCGATTCGGTCATCGTCTCGGCACCGACGGGGGCGGGGAAGACCCTCATCGCGGAGTTCGCGATCTACAAGGCGCTGGCCACAGGAAGACGCATCGCCTACACGACCCCCCTCAAGGCCCTGAGCAACCAGAAGTTTGCCGATTTCTGCAAGCAGTACGGCGAGGAGTTCGTGGGGATCTTGACGGGAGATGTCAAGGTCAACCCGAGCGTCCCCCTGGTCGTGATGACCACGGAGATCCTCCGCAACAAGCTTTATACCCACTCGCTGGAGGATATCGCCTACGTGGTGCTGGACGAATGTCACTACATGGGAGACGAGGGACGGGGCACGGTGTGGGAGGAGATCATTATCAATTGCCCTCGCGAGATCCAGCTNATCGCACTCTCGGCCACCGTGGGTAACATTGACGAAATCGCGGAGTGGATCAGCGGAGTNCACCGACCCATCAGGGTCGTGGTGCATCAGTGGCGTCCCGTCCCGCTCCACTACTACNTCTGNGGTCCAAAGGCAGAGATGGTCGAGGTCGATGGGCGTTCCCGCGCTCAACTGTATCAGGCGGTGAGCTCCTGGAGGNAGCATCCCCCGGGTTCGCATGCGGGGACGCCAGGATCGGGAGCGACGTCCGAGGCCCNTCCGGTGGCGGGTGAGCCCGTCGGCCCTNGTCCCGAGCCTGAAGACGCGAGGGTGGCTTCCGTCCATCTACTTCATCTTCAGCCGGGTCGGATGTGAAGAGTCCCTCCGACGGTTTTTGGAGGAAGGGCTCTCTCTGTTGAACGCCAAGCAGCAACAGGAGGCCGATGAGGCGACTGCGACCTTTGTCAGCGAGAATCCAACGCTCGTGAGTAAGTCGGAACTGAACGCGTTGATCTTCGAGGGGCTTCGTCGAGGGACGGGGGTGCATCACGCCGGGATCCTTCCCGCCCTCAAGCGTCTGACCGAGACGTTATTCGAGCGGGGGCTGATCCAGGTGGTCTTTGCCACCGAGACGATGAGCCTCGGCATCCATATGCCGGCCAAGAGCGTCGTGATTCAGACCCTGACCAAGCGGAGCGATGTCGGCTTCCGGACCTTGAGCCACAATGAGCTGACCCAGATGGCTGGCCGNGCCGGCCGGCGAGGAATCGATCCTGAGGGCAAGTGCGTTATTGGCCTCGACGGCCCGGAGGCTGTGGAAGAGACACTGCATCTCCTCCGGAAGCAATCGGAACCCATCGAGAGCCGGTTCCGGATCGGCTACAGCTCTGCCACCCTGCTGCTTCTCACCCACAGGGACCCTCTCGATATCCGGCGCAATATCGAGTCCAGCTTCGGTCAATTCCAGAATCGGAAGCGGATCCGGGCGATCGAGGAGCGGCTCAAAGGNCTCAGGGAGGGGCTTGAAGAAGGTCGGCGGGNCGATCTGCCCTGCTGCACGGTCGAAGAGCTCCTCACCTATCAGGAGAAGCGGCAGGAGGTAGAGTCGCTGAGGCAAGAACTTCATCAGCTCCGGATAGCGGAGGGCCCGGTGGCCCGGCGGGGGCGGAGACGACGGGGGCATGTTCATCGACGGGAAGAGGAGGGCAAGACCGTTTCGGTCCAGGACTACCTGGCGGCCAAGAGACGGATCGAGGAGAAAGCAGAGGCCCTCGGCGCTCTCTCCTGCCACAGTTGCCCGGAGCGGCGGCGGCTGGAAAAACTCCTCAAGAGGGAGCGACGGCTGAGAGAGACCATCCGGACCCAGATGGAAACCCTCGAGCATCTCCAAAATACNTACTGGGAGCAGTTTCTGCGGGTCGTCGAGGTCCTCAAGCACTTTAACTGTCTGCGGAACGGAGCCCTCAACCACCAGGGGATGTTGGTCGCCTCCCTGCGCCACGACAATGAGCTCTTGGTGGCCCGGGTCGTCTTCTCGGGAGTGCTGAGTGGGCTCAAGGCCCACGAGATGATGGCCGTCCTCTCGTGTCTCGTGGAGGAACCTCGCGAGACCGAGGCCCATTTCGCCCGACAACTTCTCAAGCGTGAGCGGCATCTCAGAGACCGGATCAGGCATATGGAGGTGTTGGCGCGGGAGGTGATGGACATCCAGCGCGCGCATCGAGTCTTTCTCCCGGTGTCCCTGCACACGACTTACCTTGCAGCGGCCTATGAGTGGGCGGCGGGGGAGGAGGATTGGGTATACTTGGTCGAGAGCCAATACGAAGGCCATGAAGGAGACCTGATCCGGGCCTTTCGGCGCCTCATCGATCTCTCGCGGCAACTCCTCGAGTCCTCCGAGCTGCCGCCAGCGCTCCGCGATGATCTGCGTGCGGGGGTGCGGGCCCTGGATCGAGGGATCGTCCTCGAGAGCGCGTTGATATAGACGCGGATAGCAGTGTTCAGTACAAAGGGGTAGGAGTCCCGTGGTCAACCTCGTGTTTGCGGATCAGAGGGGACGGATGGCGGACCACCCGACCTTGGAGATGGGTGGGGCGTCCGGCGGCGACTGGGTTCGCGTTCCCGACAGGGAGCTGATCGCCTTGCCTGAGGGGGCGCGCCTCTTTACGATGCCCGGGGCGCACCCGGTCGGGTGGAATACGGCGCTCTGCTCCTTCGAGGCGGTCCAGACGGTTGGCAGGCGGGAGGCGCTGGCGGTGGCGGCCTTCCTGCCGCCAGGGTACATGCGGACCCACCTACCGGCTACCTTCTCTCCCGATCCTTCCGCGGCACCCTACCTGCCCCTGTGGGCCTATACCGCCGTGGGGTGGAGGGACGGAGAGTTCGTCACTGCCGCGGTCCGGGTAGATTCGATGGACCACCAGGAGCCCTGGCAGTACGATGATCGGACACTCCTGCCCCTCATCAAAAAGCGCCTGGCCGAGCAGCCGAACAACCGCGTCTGGCATCAGATCAAGCGTTGCGCCACAGAGTACCACTGCCTCTGTGCCAAGAACGGATTCTACCGGCGATGGGAGGCGCCGCTCCCCATCGCCTTCGCCTGTAACGCGGACTGCGTGGGATGCATCTCGCTCCAGCCCGACGGGCTCGTTCCGGCATCCCATGAGCGCGTGGCCTTCGCACCGACGCTTGAGGAGCTCTGTGCGGTGGCGCTGCCGCATCTGACCGAAGCGGAGGAGGGCATCGTCAGTTTTGGGCAGGGCTGCGACGGAGAGCCCCTGTTGCAGGGGGACCTGATCGAGGCGGTGATTCGGCGCGTGAGGGCTGAGACCGACCGGGGAACGATTCATCTGAACACGAACGGCTCCCTGCCTCGGGTCGTCGAACGCCTGTGTCAAGCGGGCCTGGACAGCATTCGGGTCAGCCTGAACTCGACCCAGCCGGACCTCTATGCGGCCTACTATCGGCCCCGGCACTACGGCTTGGCGGACGTGATCGCCTCGATCCGGATGGCCAAGGACCTTGGCTGCTACGCCGCGATTAACCTGCTGGTGTTCCCCGGAGTCTCGGACCGGGAGGAAGAGGTTGAGGGGCTCCTTCGTTTGGTCGCCGAGACGGGGCTCGACCTCATCCAGATGAAGAACCTCAACATCGATCCCCGCAGGTACCTGGAAGGCTTGCCCCCACGCCGTGGCCGGGCCATCGGGATGCGGGAGCTTTTGCGGACGATCCGGCTCGAAGCCCCGCACATTGACTTAGGATATTTCAACCGGTCCAAGGAGCATTTCGACCGCTCCTTCTCGCGGGCCCTTGTATTCTGAGATGGGGATCCCGATTTATGAAAGGCAGAAGGGCTTCTTCCGCCGGGCGTACGAGGCGGGGGAGACGCCCTGGCCACGCTTCAGGCCGACCCCGGCGGTCGTGCATCTCGCTCGGCGCCTCAGGCGCGAACGGGGACGGGCACGGGTCCTCGATATCGGCTGCGGCGAGGGGCGCCACATGATCTGCCTGGGCCAGGCAGGACACCGGGTGGTGGGCGTCGACTATGAGCGGCTCGCCTTGACGAAGGCCCGCGCGCGAACGGATGCCAGGCCGATCCGGCCGCGCCTGACCTTTGCGCTCGCCGATGCCTTTTGTCTTCCCTTTCGCGAGGCAAGCTTTGACGCCGTGCTCGATTCCGGCTGCTTCCACCATGTGAAGAAGGCCGACTGGTCCCGGTATCTGGCCGGCCTCACGGCGCTTCTGAGGCCCGGCGGCTACCTTCACCTGACCACCTTCAGCACGCGCTTCAAGCACTACCNGGGCGAGCGCCGCAGCCGGAACTGGCTCGTCCACCGGAATCACTACGACCACTTTTTTCGCAAGGCTGACTTTGCGCGGATTTTCGGGAAGAGGTACGAGATTCTCAAGATCGAGGAGGAGCGCCAGAAGCTTCATGCCTTCTGGCACGTCCTC
>C687J35164_10000680_pt1 | contig 11923 bp, 5 predicted proteins | sample RifCSP13_3_FD_35164 | JGI IMG/M metagenome (IMG submission 35164)
CCTAACGATCTCTTCTCCTTTTCCTGTTGCCTTTCCGTCAAAGATCCTTACCCTTAGGCATCCCTCCTCCGGCCCCCTGTAAGCGAGCCTGCCGACCACGCATCCACCGACGAGATACTCCTCGAATTCGACAGCGAGGATTTCCACCTGCGAGATGATGTCAAAGGAAGTATTTATACGTCCTGCGGAAACGGTTACGTTCGTATTTCTTTTCCTGCAACATTCCAGCAGTTGGCCCAAGCTGGAAATCATCAGCCCGCCCGACCGCTCGAACACGATAGGAAACCTCTTTTTGTCCACAATGGTTGACGGCTCTTTTGTATCCTCACTTGAAACGATGAGATCCAAACCTGTCAATTCGTGTCTCGAAATAGTTCTTGCCTGTTCCGTTTCCCCGGAAGCACGCCTTCCGAACCTGGACCCTACGACCCGAGGGGTCAACTGAACCGGAATCGAGGTCGAGATATCTGCAAACTCCAGTTCACCTGTATATAACCTCTCCGGCAGGTTCCACATTCCATCTATCCAGTCCGGACGCATTGTGGCTCCACTCCTGCCCCTTCTGTCCCTCAAAGGCACAACCCGCCGTTCACTGCGGGATCCGCAAGCGACGTTCAACACAACATCTTCGCCATCAGCAAACACGGTCGGGGGGATGACGCGGACGTCTGGCAATAACCAGAACCGTGTCGACGCAATTGCCATATTCTTGGAACAAAGGGAGATCTCCACGGAAGCATTTCCCCCGGAACGCTCGTTCCAGGCACCTTTAATTATGGAAGCTACGTCATTGCCATCAAACCTTGTTCCCCGCCCTTCTTCATGCCCCAAGGGACCTGCCTTGTAGCGGGTCATGAGAGGGTCACCATCGTTGACAACAAGGTTCCAGAAGAATTCACCCGCGGTACTACCCGCAGGAGCAGGAAACAGGACCATCTCAAATTCTGAAGGTTTTTGTCCTTGCGCTTCCCTGTAAATCAGTACCCCCGGCTTTTCCGAGGTCTTTTTATTGAGAAACAGTCTGTATTCAAGGCATTTCTCAAACCCCCAATGTTTGCCAGCAACGGAAACGGAACAGGGCTTTGCGGAATCCACCCATTCAAGCCTGTAAACCTTGTATTTTCCTGTCGTCGCCTCTGCGGTTACTTTCAGATTGTTAGTCGCGGGTCGGTCTCCGTTGGATGTACTGGAGTCATAGAGAACAAAATGTTTCCCGCCAAACATGGAAGGTGTCCCGAGCTCTGTTGGTCTGAACTGCCAGTGACCGTAAGCAGAGAAAAGCATACTTTCTTCCAGGATTACTTCATAAACGATTTCCCTTCCCCCTGCCGACACCGGTTTCATGGAATGACCCAGGGCAGGGTAAAATCGCACCTTGCCCGGCTCTGGTTCCTTTATAAGGAAAATGAACTCCGATGCAAAACCAGCTCCCGTTTCGTCTGTCTTCACGGTAAAGATCGGCTCTGCACCAAGGCTGGTCAGGAAAAGAAGTTCCCGGGACACCAGCCCGCCGGACCTGATCCTGAATCCAGGAATGAAAATGGCCAGATTATGGGTATTGCTACGGGGAGAGGAATAATGCCTGAGCTCCGGGAAGCAGCGGGCCCCGTCCTGCGAAAATATCGTCTCCCTGACGCGTGAGTTTGCCGTGGAAAGATCAACCGACATAGCGGGCTGGAGATCCACGGAGAAAATGTTCCCGGAAAACGTGGGACCCGCCTCCGGATTTCTTGTGTAAAAGGGTCTGACAAGGTCAGGTCTTTCCTTCCCGTTTACCTTGGCCGTAATTGCAACTCTTGATTTCAGCAACACTCTCCCACCGTAGCGAATTACGGTGTCAAAGGGTAGACGTTCGAGGTCACCCGGAGAGTAACTTGTATCCGGTACGCAGTAAAAACGGACATCACCGAGACCGTGCTCCCCGTAGATGAAATCCATATACTGGTTTGTCCGTGCCTGGGCACCGGTTGGCAACCGTATCCTTGTGCCCGGCAACTGACCTGAAAGGATAACCGCCAGCTTTTGCGGGGTAATTAACCCCGCGAGCTTTTCGTATAACGCTTTTAGCTGATTGCGATCCCTGAGGATTTCCAGCAGGTCAATACCGCACCCCCTGTAGATCTCCTCTACGTGATTCTCAATTCCATCAGAGAAAAGGCTCTCCGACGCCTCTATGTACTGGAACACCCTTGAGAGCTTGCTGATCGTGAGGGCAAACGCCTTGCTGAATTCCGCTGCCCCCTCGCAGAGTCGCCGGAACCTCTCCCTTTCGATTATGGGCAGGCCAGCCAGTTCATCCGTACTGTCAAGAACGGATCTAACCAGCTCTTCTGTGTCCTCGTATTTCCGGAAATACCTCCAGTAGATCGTGAAGAAGTCGATGATTTCCTTGGCGCGCCTCTTCGGGATCCCGCTTTCAAGGACTAGGGACTGGATAAATTCCCTCCGCCCGGTCTTGACGAGTTCAACTCCCTCCTGGCGGAACCCCTTCTCCCAGATCCAGTCATAAACCGTATAATCAGGCCCCCACTCCATGTACTTTCCGTAAACTTCCCAAAACTTCCCTACGTACTCGTCCTTGATGAGTTCACAGATTCCGGCGATCGCAACAACCCTGGCTTTTTTCTCGTGCCTTTCTATTTCGTTGTTGTATCGCCTCCACTGAAGGGTCCGGTGTACCCGGAGCATCCGGGTCTTGTACTCTCCCAGGTCAAGTTCCTCGAACCGGACTCTGGCCGGTACCGGGCGATTAAGCGCCTCATACTCTGATATTCGTTTCTTTCGCGCCTCCTGGATAACGGTAAAAAGGTCGTCTATCTCCCTCCTGAATTCCTCAACCGGGGTTATTAATGGGAGTGGTGGCACGATAATGACCGCTCAGGGCGAGGAAATTTTCCCGGCATATTCCAGTGCCAGTTTTTCGTACTGGGTTTTGGCTTTCTCGTTGATCAGGACTCCAAGCCAGGCCATACCCCTTGAAAGACCCACGTAATTCAGTTGACGAGCTGCTTGGGTATCGAGTTCCTCGATGTCTGTCACCACGAGGACTTTTGCCTCAAGCCCCTTGAAACCGTGGATGGTGCAGTGACTGATGGTTTTTCGCCCGGAAGCGGGTAAATCTCCCTGAAAATCCACAATGGATATATCCGCGACCTTCTCGTGTTTCCCGAGCACTGATCGCTCCCTTGTAACAGGGGTGAGGATGACGATGTCCCCCGGCCGTATACCGCTCCCGAGAAGGCGCCTCAGCATATTTTCAAGTTCGCGGAACTGGTGCTTTGCATCCCGGTAAAATACCGGTTCCACTATGTCTCCACCCCGCAGAATGCATTTAGGTATTTCTGTTCCGGATGCAAGGCTCGTGAAATATCCGATGGACTCGGTGTTCCGGCAGTTCTTGCTCAGGCGCAGGAATACCGGAGCATAGTCCCTGAGATCAATGTCGTATACCTCTCCACCCCTGTTGAAAATGTTTTGCAAATCGTCCTCGACCCACAACCACTCCCCTTTTTTCATACCGCCTTTGATAACCCAGTTCAGAATCTCGAGGTAGCCCCTGTACTTGAGATCCTGCCCCTCGTCGACCACGAGAGCATCGAACGGCGCCTCCTCCCCTCTTGCAACAAAGGCCTCTGCAAAAGCTTCGGGGTACTTTTGCCTGTAAAGAGTGTCCCCCTCGGCTCCCTTGATGAAATCCCCCATGCCGGCATTTACGATCACATCCCTTGCATAGGAATGGAGCGTGGAAACCCTGATGCAACTTTGCAGACCATCTTTCTCCAGAATCGCGCGGACTCTGCTTGCCAGCAACCGGTTGTAGCAAACGTACAGGACTTTCCGGCCGCCCTTGGCAGCCCGCCTGACCATCTCGACAGCAATTACGGTTTTCCCCGTTCCTGCCCTTCCGTGAACCACGACCCGGGGGTTTTCGCCGATCTGGTCCAGGACCTCGTACTGTTCTTCTGTCAGACGCAGGAGCTCCTGGAAAGCATTCTCCACGGACACGGATAGCGATGGAACAAAATCGAATTCTCCACGCAGGAACATTACCAGGGCGGTCATTTCGTGAACGCTCATCCGGGCAGGAACAATACCGCCTGTCACCCGTGTTATTTCGCTTTCAGAATAGTCGAACTGTCCACGGACAACTGCCGACAACGGTGTTCCACGAGCTGCAATATCTACAAGGCGATTCGTGTCCCACTCCGGGGATTCCCGTGAAAATTGTATGTCAGGGAAGAAAACCGAGTATCCGAAGATTGCCCTTGCCTGGGCGCTTTTCTTTCCGAACCGGGTTTCGATCGACCTCTTGAGTGCATACATATTCGAGCTGGCCTGCTCAAAAGGGGACTCCCTCTTGTTGTGAGCATCGTTGTACCGGTCCGTATAGGTCCACAGCCCATTTTTCAGCTCAACCCTTCCCCCCTTGACCTCGATACAAAGTGCACCCCTGTTGCTGATTACCACGAAGTCGATTTCTGCGCGGAGTTTCTTCTGGTGTTTTGCCAAACTGAGGGAGTGCAGAACTGTGTAGTCCGCCGGAAGTTCGTCTCTGAATCGCGAAAACAGTTTCCTCTCCGCCCCGCTCTTGCAGTCAACGTGAACATAGTCCGGAATCATCCGGGCCATCTGGTCACCCTTCCGGGGCGTGTATGACTTCCTTCACCTTGCCTGTTCCCCTATGGGGTTGCACTAAAGAACCCGGCCTCCGGGCGGTCGGGTCTCCCTATCAGGAGCCCCCTGTCCAGGTAGCAATTCCTGAGCTCGCAAGCCGTCTCTGGTAAAAGTGCGCAGGTATGACAGGCAGCAAGGTTCAGGGAATTCAATCCCTGCCCATCAGACTCGATACACAATGGGTCACCGGAACACCACCTTGCCTGCTCAATCGCTCCCGCCAGCACTTCTGAGAACCGTGCCGGCAACCCCTGCCTGACGAGCCCGCCAAGACTCCCCTCGGAATCCGTGGTCGCTGTATAAATCAGCAACCCGTGCATCCCGGCCGATCCTTCTTTCCCAGGTCCAACATAGAGTCGCTCCCGAAGCGAGGAACTGGAATAACCGCAATCAATCGTCAGACGTAGAATCAGCAGATGGGAAAGGGTGTGAATCAATACGAACTCGGGAGTGACCGGAGTGTCATGCACCCAGAATCCGGTATCTTTCAGTGCCTTCCGGATTTTTTCAATCTTCCCGATCCGTTGCGCGATGAAATCCGATTGTTTTTGCTTCCACCTCTCGATGGCGTTTGCGTCCAGCTCGATAAATATCCCCTCCCCCCTCACTTCCATGCCGGGCAACCAATCAGTGTCCTCCCTGCTGATTCTTGCCCTCATAGGCCCGTTCGGATCGATCCTATTGAATGCAACGAGTGCGCTTACTTCTCGTAGCCGGTCCACAAGAACGACGCGGGAAAAAAGTAAGGAATACGGTGGGGGTATTTTCTCGGCCCTGGCGCAGAAATCCCCACGGGTTTCAGGCTTCCCGGGGTAGGAGAGGGCGAGATACTCCTCTGCCCGTAAATCTCCCGAATCCTCTTTACTGAAGAACCCCTCCCTCTCTCTCAGGGCTCTGATTACCAGAGCCGGATCCATCTTCTCTCCAGCTCTTGCCAACAGCTCAACAACCGCCTTTGACAGGGCTTCGGCAGGGACATATTTCAGCGCTGTCTCGTGTTGACGCAAGAAGGAATTGAGGCGGTTTGAGAACGGGGGGATGGAAATCGCGGATTCAATAACCGGGAAATAAACGCTGGCAGATCCTCTCTGGAGGACCTCCGGGGAAAGATCACATCGTTCCTTGTCGCGTAGCCAGGGGCGTTTACCGAAACATTTCGTTCCTGCCAGACCCCCCTTGCCGAATATCCCACCGAGTGACCTTCGGGCATCGCAAGTCTTGCACATAACTACAACACTCGAAAGTGCAGTGGAACGGCCCGTGGAGCTTATTTTCAACCTCGGCTTGTCGCAATCTGCCCCCTTGTGGACCCACCAGGACCAGGGAAAATCGTCAATATGCCCGTTCCGGCAGGCCACAACCAGACGGGCCGGGACGAGGGGGTGCTTGCCCCTTCTGCTGGAACAGGATTCACATATCTTTTTCTCGACTCCGCCAAAGTCATTGTAGTGGGCGAGAGTCTTGCACTTCGGGCAGAATACCCACTTCGGGAACCTGAAACACGGTATGTTTGCATCCCCGGGGTTATCGGATACCTTGGGCCGACGGAAACGGTCAACTCCCAGTTTTTTCTCAAGGCGCTCCTCCCGGATCTCTTCCGTTCTATCGATCTTCCAGAAATCCAGTCCGGCGACTGTAAGTGAAAAATCAAGCGCGTCATATATGGAGCCGATACCGAAGGTAGTAATCAACTGACTTCTGTGAAGTTCCCCGACCCTGCTGCCCATGTCAGTTTTTCTCCAGATACAGCCCGGCGCTCGGGTCGATATTTCTCAGTGAATTGAGTGTCGGGAAGGATTCTGTGGCGCCATCCTGTTCTTCCGCAAATCTGAGCAGGGATATTTTCTTCATGGAGCTATAGGGCAGGTCTGCGCAGGTGCCGACCAGTGACTGCCACTTCTCGACGATTGCTTCCAGATCTTTTCCGGTTTGGTCGAGTTCCAGAGGATCGATCTGCTCTACCCTTTTCATTATGGCGGACAGAATTTCCTTCACCTTTGCGTTTCCGGGGACAAACCGGATGGCCGCGTCGTTGTCCGCCATCCCCGGCAGGAGGTGGCGGATGAGTGTCACAAGAACGGCATGAAGGCCCCGGTCTCTGGACCGGCTGGAAAACGGAGTGACACTGGTTGCCTCCACCTCGCTGTAGAGGTGACCGTGATATGTGTTAAACCGCTCGTAATGTGAACGGTCACGGGAACGGGTCCAGTTGTAGATCGTGACCACCAGACCGGGGAATCTCCTGCCGATCCGGCTTGTAGCCTGGATATATTCAGAAGTGGATTTCGGCTGACCGACAACCCCCATGATCCCGAGCCTCGGAACATCGAGCCCCACAGAGATCATATTGGTTGCCAGAACCACATCGAGTGGACCGTTGTCCGGATACGAGTTCTTTAGTGCCTTCCTCACAAAGTCAAGATCGGAATCATTCACACGACTGGTTATCTCCTCGATAATCTCAAGTTCCCTGCTTCGCGAAGGGTCGCCATCCCGGACAGCGCAGAACCTGAGGTAATCCTGAACGTCATCCTCTACCTGTCTCCTCGCCCCGCCCAGTTCCCTCATGCTGTTGAAATAGCCAACCAAGGTCCAGTAAGGGTCCTTGACCTTTTCGTCGAGCTGGGAAACGGAAACACCGTGAAGCAAACACGCAAACGTGCGGATCAGGGCTGTGGTCGGGCTAAGGCTGGGAGCAAAGACACCCGCATAAAGACGGGCAGGCTTCTCCTTATCCTCCCGAGCAAAGAACGAATCGCGGTAGTCCAGACACGGTTGAGGGAACTGTCTCATGCCGCGGCAAAACAGGGATCTGATTTGGCTCTGCGCGTTCCGGATTGTGGCAGTCGAGGAGATAATCTTTGGAGGGTGGCCGCCAGCCCCCTTGCAAAGCAGATCGATAGCCACCTCATAAAGACCTACGAGCGTACCGAGGGGACCGGAAATCAGGTGCAACTCGTCCTGGATGACAAGGTCTGGCGGAAGCGTCCTGCCGTCCGATCCGAAAATGAACCCCGCCTCCTTCTTCCACGGAAGTCTGGCGAACTTGTCCACCGTCCCGATGATGATAGATGGTCTTTCCCTGTAAATATCCTCGTCCACACCCCATACAGGTATCCCTGTCCGGAAGTCACATGCCCCGTTTGGGCACCGGACCCTGAGTCCCTTCGGGGTCCCGGAAATGGTGTAGTCTGCAACTCCCAGGTCAGTGCCGCACCATGGGCACTCCCTCAGTTTGACGGGACTCCCGGATATTTTGACATCCTCTCCGGAGGAAAGCTTTTTAAGGGCCTTTTTAGCATCGTCAAGATCGTTGGGGGATGCTCCCCCTCCCACCCAGAGGCCGATACTTATCGGAGTTGTACCGGCAAGCTTGCCTCCGGATTCCTTTCGTACCTTTTCGCATGAGCAGGCCAGAAGGGCACCGCGGTAAAACTGGTCCACCGTAAGCAGCCTGAGGGTGTATCTGGTCAGCACAGCCGTGCCGCCACCCCTGTGGGGACTGTCCGCCCCTCTCAGACGCCTCAGGAAAAGAATGAACGCGGTCAGCCCAAGATATGCTTCCGTCTTACCGCCGCCGGTGGGGAACCACAGCAGGTCAACAATCTCACGGTCAACTGACTCGACGTTTGATACAGACTCAAGGCACTGGAGAATAAACGCGATCTGGAAAGGGTACCAGGAGTGCGAATCATCATACGAGGGTCGTCTGTCAGACGGTTTTCCTGCATTCATCCAGGATGAATGGGCGAACTGGTAAAGCATCGCCCTGTGGGCGAGCTTGAATGCCTCACAAACCTGAGGGTCCTTCCTGATCAATGCTATACCGGAACGGATCCTCCCCAGGGACTCCTTGCAAAGTTCCACATGCCTTTTTGCAGCTTCAACGAGATCCGCCGGGATCCCAACACCTTTTTGGGTCTGATTTTCGATCCATTTTTCATAGCTCGCCGGAATTGTATCGAATAGCCTGGAAAGTTGCTGTGCCTCGGAATCCGCAATCTGCCTGATTCCAAATCGCGGGGGACCTTGGTCGCGGGGGGCAACCATGGCAAATACCGGGTGATTAGGAACGAAAGAGGACTCGATCCGGCCTGCCTTACCCTCGGACTCGTCTGCCCAACTGGCCGAACACCCGTGCCCGATTGCGTAGGAATTCACTGTTCTGTAAAGCAGACGAATGGAATCGGCTTCCTTGTTACCTTGGCCCTCGAATGTAACCCTTCGATCCAGAAAAGGTCTGTTTTTACTGCTGCCCGATGCAGAGATGTGTACCTGGAAAAAGCATTTTTTGCATCGGTCATCAGGAGTATCCGCGCCGGAAATCTGTTCGTTGACCAGGGACAAGGTAACGGGCCTTATCCCCTTGTTGTCAGGAGTCCTTGCCCTGCACCTCAATATCAACCCTGGGACAACCACATATGCCTTTTCACCCGGGGTATTGACCGGAATGCACATGCTCCATTCGACTCCGGTTCTTTTCCATGATTTTCTGCCGTCCCTCTCCTTAGCCCGGGTTTCGGCCGAACGAAGTGTCTCAGCCTCACCAGGAGACACGGGCGCAGGGTCGTTCGGAGTCACTCCTCTATCCCCAAAACCGGGTGACTCACTGGTGATCTTGTCTTTGCTGGCTTGAACACCCTTCTTCGGATCGTCGTCCCGGTAGATCCCGGCGTTGACCTGAACCTGAATCTCGCGTGTCGTATCCTGGCAGGCAAAAGTAATTCCGTAACACGAGGGTTGCATGGTATTGCTCAATACAATTCCACCCTCCGTAGCTTCCTCCTGGACACCCGTTTCCTTGCCTGGGACACCATCGTCGCTCTCCTTGTCAAACCCGGTATTTCTCGGGAAAAGGATGCCCGACGAATAGCGCCCGAGCGGGTTGTCAATCATCACTTCCTCGGTACCGAGGTAGGGGCCAAACAAGTCTCTTGTGAGAATTTCCAATATCCCTTGCCGGATTTTTTCATGCTCGGTCATTCTGTCCCCTCACCAGTGGCATTTCCCGATGCCCTCGATACGCAATCCGAGCCACATGCCTGTCGTCCTGTATTCACGCGGAACCTGATCGTTCCCGAGGTCGCCCACTTCGGTACAAATATCCTTCACCCATAAACCGTCGATGCTATCCGGGTACTTGCGTGGGGTTCCACCTTGAATTTCCCTGATGCAGTCCCGCAGTGACCATCCGAATCTCTTCGATGTGGCCCCGAAAACCACTTGGGTCCCCTTTCCGTCCAAGTCCACCTCGACAAGGTAGGACGGACATCCCTCCTCCACATTCTCAAGCCGGAGACGAGCGTCCATGTCGAGCTGGACCCTTTCCCAGAGGTCTTCCTGGTTTTCCCTTACGCCACCAAGCCCCTCGTGGACCTTGGGCGATACGAATGAATACAGATCCGTATCGCTGCCATTTCTGATCTCGACACCATGGAATCTCCCCCCCCCGTAGTTGCCCGGAAAAGCCCTGACCCACCGGTTCTGCGAATTTACCAGCCGGAATCCCCTCGATCCCTTTTGATCCCTTTTCCGACACACTAAAGAGCTCTTCTTTTGCCCGGGTCAAAGCAACAAACAGGACTCTGGATTCACCTTCCAGTTCCTCGAGGCCAACAACAGGGTTATCCGGCATGACCACAATGACTCTCTCATATTCACGTCCCTTCGAGCGGTGGATGCTGGAGAGGATGACCCTTTCGTCCATCCCGTTGTTATTCGCCGGCGGTATCAATACCGACTCGAACAGGAGTGCGTGCCGGAGAACTGAAATATCAATGGACCTCTTGGATCTCCCGCCTTCGGCTTCTTTCAGGGTCTCCCAGGCACTCTCTGCCGGAGGACCGCCTTCGCCAACCCTTGCCGCATAACGGTCGGAAAATTCCGTCTTCTGCACCGATGGGCTCATCAAACCGGAAAACACTCTCCCCACCCAGCGGGGGATTATTCGCTCTTCCAGTCCTCTCCGGATGGTGAACCTGATCTTCCTCTCCTGCAGGGCCCTCGCGAGACAAAGCACCTGTCCATTGGTCCGACACAGGATTGCAGTATCCGGGTTCCTGTATTGCTCCTGAATCCCCGGCTCGTTTAGACGCCCTATACTGTTCAGACCGGATATGTAACCCCTCAGGTGCGAAAATGCTTTCTCGGTGTTGCCTTCGAGGAGGAGGTCGCGTCCCTCGTTGGCAATCCGGGATAATCCGCTGCCAGTTGCTGTGCGGTGGTTTTTCTTCAGGTAATCACGTACCTGAAGATTCCTGAATCTCTCTTTTACCCATTGGATGAACTGAGCCGAAGAGGGGCCTTCTGTATCTTTAACCAGATACTCGTAAATTGCCTGAGCAGGATCCCCCAGGAGAGTGATCCCCCCCCCACAATTTTCCAGCACCAATTGTGTCAGCCTCGCCCGGATTCCCACGAGGTCCTGGATCTCGTCCACGAGCACATGTTTGTATATCCCGAGTCGTTCCCTCGCCTTCTCCTCGGAAACGATCATTTCGGAAGCCATACGGATCCGCTCGTCGTAATCCTTGCCCTCCAGGACAATATCCGGGTTGATCCTGAGCATGAAATGGCTGGCGAAGGAGTCGAATGTGCGTATATTCGCAAACTGAACGTATTCGTCACATTCCCCGTTTTCCACAGCCTCGCGCAGTCTTTTTCGGACTTCCTGGATTGCGGCGACGGAAAAACTCAGAACCAGAATTTCTGTGCCAGGCTGGAGATTCTCCTTGTTGATCAAATGCTTCAGGCGCTCAATTAGGCAATAGGTCTTCCCGGTCCCTGGGCCGGCAATGACCAGTTGTCTGCAATCAGGCCCAGCTTCAACGATTTGTCTCTGGTGGTCTGTCAGAGACAACCCGTCAGTTCCTCTCAGGTCCGTAGCGAAGGGGGAAATACGATAGAGATTGTTCGGGGTAGGTGATGGATCTGCATGGTACGGAATGGGGTTTCACACCACCTCCACCCGAAAAATGCGAGCATGCAAATCAGGACAGCAAAGAAAGGGCATCGAAGTGTTGCCCCGGTGCAATCTTATGACTTCGGGAAAGGATAATCAATGGATGGTATGCAGTCGGCCGGAATAACGGGAGATGATCCTGTGGTACTCCGTCGCCAGAACTGCCACGTTGGGCGAGGGAGCAATAGACCTTCGGGATGGTTACCCGAAGATTCTCCGCTGACGTCGGGGCGGGCTTCGAAGAGGATTTTCAGAAAAGAATGGAATTTCCGTTCCCCGTGGGGAACC
>C687J35164_10000694_pt1 | contig 11809 bp, 7 predicted proteins | sample RifCSP13_3_FD_35164 | JGI IMG/M metagenome (IMG submission 35164)
TCGTACCAGGAGGCCACCGCCTCTTCATAAGAGACTACCCCTTTTCGCTGCTCGCCCAGGTACCAGCGATGCACGTTAATATGGTCCAGAAGACGATCATATTCTCCAGGCAGTGTAAGTTCAACCTGGGCTGATGGACGGAGCGTGGTCAGTCTAGTCTTCTCAATGAAAGTTGCATACTCTCCCTTCAAATCCAGGTCAGACACTTGCGTCTCGACCGTTAGCGGGATGGCGATCTGGATCTCGGTTACGACAGCATCTACATATAATTGTCCGCCTTCACGCGCTACGGATACGCGATGGTTGCCATCCTTGACGAAATAAACTTCCCCCATTTTATATAGTTCCACCGGGGGTAAATCAACCGCTTCATAACGGGCTTTGTTAATTCTGACCCAACGGTCTTTCGTCCGCTTCTGGATCGGTAAGAAAGCCCGGTCAAAGTCTCGATAGCGACCCAGGCTTCCCACGATGTTATCGATGGGCACCTCTTGCAAACCGATATAATGCTGCCCGATCATCGGGATATGTTCCCGGACTGCATCGAACGGTAACAGCTGGTTCTTTTCACCGGTCAACCAGCTGAGGACGTTTCGCCAGAATGCCCTTCCCCTGGCGCGTTCAAAATCAAATTTTGCCATCTGGTCGAACATCATACCGTCCTGCCTCTCTTAAGGACCCCAGGATCGAGGNTGGTTTCTAAATATCCGTATGTATTGATCACTTGTGTATCGAGAAACCGGGTATGAATGACTGTGTCCGGCCGGTAAACGTGGACATGCCCGTGAAAATGATATGCTGGCCGGAAAACCTCCAGGAACCAGCGAAAAGCTTTAATTCCCTGGTGAGGCAGATCAGGTTGATCGTGTATACCCCAGGGCGGTGCATGGCTGACAAAGATATCCAGGTATCTCCCATAGACGATCTGGTTTCTCAGCAGGCCGGGGATAAGCCCAAATATATACCTCCACATATCAGCCTGAGAATATAGATACGGGCCATCGCGGTAGCGTAAGCACCCTTCAACGCCTGCTAAAAGCAAGCCCTGGTGAGAAATCACCTTGCGGTGTAAGTCTACCGCCCCTTGGGGTTCTTGGCGAGAACCGCCTGAAGTATATTCGATCACGTTTGTATGATTCCCTCGCACGTAGTAGAGTGGGATATTCAACGTCGTGACTACGTATTCCAGGTAGTAATGAGGCAAATCACCACAGCCAATAACAAAATCACCTCGGAAAAGCGCGCCGAAATCCGGGGACTGTAGATAAACTCTACCAGGACATCGCTCAAGGACAGAACCTTGAAGGGCATCTTAATCTCTTGCCTGATCATCAATCTATACGCTTCAACTTATACCTTGTTCGGATATACCTGTCAACTTCTAAAAACCCTCCCCTTGTCCTTCGGAACTGGTATACTTATTCCGTCGGGTGTGGTGAAGATCCTTTTTCGGTTTTAGACATTCGAAAACTCTCAAAAATGGGGTTAGAGCTAACCAACCTGCACATACTTTTAACGTATAAATGCCCGTTGAGGTGTGACCATTGCTTCGTCTTTGGCGACCAGCATGCCTCGGATCGCTTCGCCTTTAACCAGATCAAAGCCATCCTCGAAGAGTCACGCAGAATAGGCAGCGTGGAATGGGTGTACTTCGAAGGGGGCGAGCCGTTCTTGCTTTTTCCCTTATTGTTGAAAAGCGTCCACAGGGCGCGCCAGCTTGGATTCAAAGTGGGGGTGGTGACCAATGGTTTCTTTGCCCGCTCTGAAGAAGCTGCCGTTCGATATCTGCGGCCGCTTCAACAATTAGGCGTCGCCAGGCTGTGCGTTAGCGATGACCTCTTTCATTACAAATCGCTCAAAGAGACTCCAGCAAAACGCGCCTTGAGTGCCGCCTCTCAATTAGGATTACCCGTCTCGCGAGTCAGCATAACCCTGCCAGGCTCCGCCAGGTTTGGTTTCGCTGAACCTGCTGATTCCACACCCCACACTACCCTGCGCGTGATGTTCTCAGGCCGGGCGGTCGATAAATTAGTTCCAGGGCTATCGACTTCCGGTGAGGCATCCTTCAACCAATGTCCGCATGCCTATTTTGTCGAACCAGGCACAGCTTTTATCGATCCCTATGGCTTTGTACAGCTCTGTCATGGCATCGCCTTTGGAAATGCCTGGGAGACATCTCTCTCTGCCTTAATATCTCAATCCGAGGCTGATTCCCACCCAATCTGGGGACCTTTAATGCAAGGCGGGCCGGCTGAACTCTGCCAGGTGCATGGAATTCAGCAGACCGGGGAGTACGCGGATGCCTGCCACCTGTGCTATACTGCCCGCCGTGCGCTTATCGACCGCTTTCCGCAATATCTTGCCCCGCGCCACGTTTACGGGTTATCCAGGGTCAATAAATTCTCTCGCCGCAGCCCCTGACACAAACGCAGCAAAGGCTGTAATTATGCGGCATCAGGCTTGACACGCTCTAAATAAAAAGTATAATTATTTTCATCCTAATTATCTAATTAAGGCTATTAGTCCAAGGAAATATGCAAGTTTCCGGGCGGCCTTCTAAGGTGGGAGATGGCTTCGGTTCCCCATTCCATTGGTAAGTTGATCGTCACTCAAGGTCCCTCGCCCAGCCAGGAATTTGACCTGGTAAAAGCCGAGGTGATCATCGGCCGCGAGCCGGGGGTAGATTTGATCATCCCATCCCCGGTCGTTTCGCGTCGTCACGCCCGTTTGATACGCCAAAGAGACAATTACCTTATCGAAGATCTTGGCAGCATTAACGGTACTTACTTAAATGGACAACGCCTAACAGGGGCCTCGCCTTTGACTCCCGGAGATCGAATCGGCCTGGGCCAGGCGATCACATTGATCTTCGAACCCTCCCCTGGTCTGTCCGCAGACCGGTCCGGAAGGCTGGCTGAGACTGTCTTAGGAGAGGACCTCCATCTCCCCCAATCCTCTGCTCCCCCCCAATTAGTGGTAACGGTCGCCGGCCAGCCTCCCCAGACTTTCACATTGACAGGANCGCGATTGAACATTGGACGCGCCGAGGATAACGATATCGTCATCCCGCTGCCGATCATCTCTCGCCATCACGCCATTTTAGAGCACGTCGATAGCCGCTACCAGCTCTCAATGCTCCCCGGGGCCACCAACCCAGTCTATTTCGAAGGGCGTCCTTTGCAGGCTCCCCGCACCCTACACCACCAGGATACCTTGCGGATCGGTGGTCACGACCCTGGGATGATGGTTAGTCTGACATACAACTCGCCGGCAGAGGCTGTTGAAGATGTTGCTCGCCCGATCATGTTCGGCGAAAACACTTACATCCAGATCGGTCGCGATCCGAGTAACGATGTCATCCTGGATACCCCCCAGGTATCCCGCTTTCATGCTCAGATCGAACGGATTGGGAAGCGCCATCGAGTGCGGGATTTACGCAGCTCAAATGGAACCTTTGTCAACGACCAGCGCATTGCTGGGGAAGTCTGGCTAAAGCCAGATGATACCATTCGAATTGGACCCCACCGGTTCATCGTTGGTGAGAACCAGCTCTTACAATATAACGAGACCCATGGACTACAGGTGGATGCNGTCGGGCTGCATAAATGGGTGCGGAAAGACCTCAACCTGCTCCAGAATATCTCATTATCCTTCCAACCCCGTGAATTTATTGTCGTTGTTGGNCAGAGTGGNGGGGGGAAGACAACCCTGGTCGATGCGATCGCCGGATATCGACCAGCTACCCAAGGTAAGGTACAGGTAAATGGGATCGATGTCTACCGCAACTTCGATGCCATCCGCAACGATATTGGCTATGTCCCTCAGCGGGACATCATCCACATGGAATTGACCGTTTACCAAGCCCTCGATTATGCCGCTCAATTACGGATGCCCCCCGATACTACCAAATCAGAACGGCATAAGCGCGTCATGGAAGTCCTGGAGGACCTCGATCTGCTCGAGCGCAAGGACGTTCAAATCAGCGGCCTGAGTGGAGGCCAGCAAAAGCGCGTCTCGATCGGCGTCGAGTTGTTGACAAAACCNGGTTTATTCTTCTTAGATGAGCCAACATCTGGACTNGATCCGGGCACCGAAACAGCTTTCATGCAGCTCATGCGCCGGCTGGCCGACCAGGGACGCACGATNGTGCTGATCACTCACGCTACGAAGAATGTTATGCTGGCTGACAAGGTTGTGTTCCTGGCGCGGGGTGGTTATCTGGCGTGGTTTGGCCCTCCGGACGAATCCCTCCGCTACTTTGATCGATATCGCTCCGAACGTGCCCGGCACGCGGCTGAGATGGAATTTGACGAGATCTACCGCATCCTGGAAGATCCTGGCAAAGGCGGGCCGCAAGATTGGCACGAACGCTTCCTGCAACACCCTGCCTATCAAACATATATTCTTCAACCATTGCAAGACAAAATCCAACAGGCAAGTCGTTCGGCGAAGGATCCCGTTAAAAAGAAAGCCCGCCAAAAGGCGCACACCATATCTTCCCTCCGCCAATTCCTTGTTCTCTCGTCGCGCAATCTAAAAATCCTCACCCGCGACCGTTTTAGCCTTGTGTTGATGTTAGCGGTAGCGCCCCTGGTGGGATTGCTGGATGTCGTATTGTCGCTCGCTTTGGGATCAAACCCTTTCAGTCAACTCGACGGCAATATCGCTGACGTCATAACCACCCTGTTTATCTTGACGGTGTATGGCGTGCTGGTCGGCGCGCTGTCCCAAATGCGGGAGATCGTCAAAGAGCAGGATATTTACAAGCGCGAGCGATTAGTCAACCTGCGTATCTTCCCATACGTGCTATCGAAAGTGTGGGTGGCGGCTCTGTTAGCTTTCTACCAGGCTGCCGCTTATGTCATCATTCGCAAATTTGCCTTCCACATGCCTGGCGGCCTGACTGAATTTATCATGGTCTACATTACGCTCGTGATTGTAACCCTGGCTGGCATGATGTTAGGATTGTTCGCCTCCGCCTTATCCCCCAACGCCAACTCCGCACCCTTATTCGTCATNNTGCTGATCCTGCCACAGATGATTTTNAACGGAGCGCTGATCCCACTNCCGAGCACGATCAGCGGGTTAACCGCCACCCATTGGGCTTTTTCCGCCCTCATGGGCATCTCAGGTGTCGGTTCCGATGTCGCCGCTGACATCTGCTGGTCATTAGACGAGGATGTGCGCGAAGCCATGACGCTGGAAGATAAGGCCAACAACAATTGCAAGTGCATGGGGACGAACATCTTAGACCCTGGATCCTGCAATTTCCCTGGGATGGGCAAGTTCTACAATTCGGCCATCGACCAACCTCCACCAGTACAGCCAGCCCTTTTAGGCGACCCGCCGCCAGAACCTGCCCTCCCCGAACGCCCGGTTGAACCGGTCGACCAGGCCGATACCATTGCCATGTCAGAATACTTCGATCAGCTCAAAGTCTGGGAAAACGATGTCCAAGGGATTCAAGATAATTACAAACGCGAGGTGGCGGCCTATCAGTCCCGCGCAGATGTATTCGAAGCTGAGATGGCCGTCTATCAGGAGGACCTGGCAAAATGGAATATCGCCAGGGCGGCGTCGGTAGAACCAGCCGAGAGCGTCCTCGGCCTGTCCGTTACGAATATCGGCTGGTCATTTGTCGACAAAGAAAATCCATCTGCTTTCCGGTCACATATCGCTATTGCCTGGATCGCACAACTGATCATGATCGCAATTCTCATGGTTGCGATTTTGATCCTTCAGAAGAGTAAAGATGCCCGATAAATCAACAANCATCCCCCGTTTTTTTCTAGCTTTTNTTTTCCTGGCTGGCGCGNTGCTCGCCTGCAACATNGGGTTTAATCAAACCGGNGATGAAAAACAGGCGACTGCCCANGCTATCGAGAGNGCAGTCCGCTCGACCGGGACAGCCGCAGCCGCCGCAGTNNCTGGAGGTTCGGACCAATTAATTTCAACCGCCCAGGCAGAAGCCACGCTCCAGGACCAATTGATTATCGCCACCCAAACCTCGTTGGCGAATTCAAACTCGCAGGCACAAGCTGCAACTGCCACCGCTATTGCGCCCATTTTGGCCGAACTCCCAAAGTATGGCGTAGATCCCTCCCTTGGGCGGGTTGGATGGGTTCATCCTCCAGTCACTCTGGATGTTGAAGGCTATGGCCAGTATGACTATGCGAACCAATTCCTGAATACGGTCGCCGCGGATTTCGTCATCTCCGCTGACATCGTATGGAACACTTCTTATGGCTCCTCCGGTTGTGGATTCGTCCTCCGCTCAGACGGTAACCAGGATGCTCTAAACCAATATATGACCATTGCCTCACGCGGAGCCAGCGGCCACGTAGTCTTTGCCACGATGGCAAATGGTGAGGTGGTCACCGGGCAAGACATTTACGCCTATGGGATCGACCCAAAATTCGATTGGCAAAACGATGCCACGAATCGCCTGACAGTCGTCGGTCGCGGGAACAGATTCTTCATCTACACCAACGATACACTGATCGGCGAGATCGATCCAAGTGCCCCACCACCCCAACCGGTCATCCCACCTCCTCCGCAAATACCGCTCGATACGAAAGACACCAAAGCCATGGAGGAGTACCTGCAGAAAACGGTGGAATATAAGGATGTTGTTGCTCAAATCAAAGCTGATCGTAGCGCCCGGGTCGCGGCCTTCAAGACAGCCGAAACACAATTCGACCGCGGCTTCATCGCCATGGTCGCGTTGAGCGAATCGGGCCACACTGTGTGTCAGTTTAACAACGCCTGGTTATGGTTAATCGAATGAGCGTCCTTTTCAAACTCGATGTTCTTCATTCTTGGAGCGATTAAATGAGTCAGTCCAGCTGGATTGGAAAAATTCTTGCAGAGAGATATAAGATCGAAGATTTAGTGGGGCAAGGTGGGATGTCCGCAGTATACCGGGCTACGGACTCGAACCTGCGGCGGGTAGTTGCCGTGAAAATGATCCACCTCCACCTATCGAGCGATCCTGACTTCGTTCGCCGTTTCGAAGAAGAGGCGACTGCAGTTGCCCAATTGCGGCACCCTAACATCATCCAGGTTTACGACTATAACCACGAAGGTGAGACCTACTACATGGTGTTAGAGTTTGTCCCCGGGGAGACTCTCCAGAATCATCTTAAAAGACTTAATAATACTAACCGTCGAATGCCTCTCCCCGATGTGGTCAACACTGCGGTGAATATCTGTGATGCCATCGACTATGCCAATGGACGCGGATTGATCCATCGCGACATTAAACCGGCCAACATCATGCTCTCCGTCCACGGTCAAGCCATCTTGATGGATTTCGGCATCGCCAAGATCATCGGCGGGCAGCATCATACGGCGACCGGCGCGGTAATTGGCACCGCCCTTTATATGTCTCCTGAACAAATCCGAGGACAACAACTCGATCAGCGGTCAGACATTTATTCATTAGGAGTCACTTTGTTTGAAATGGTCAGCGGTCGCCCGCCATTCGAGGCCGACTCCGCTATGACCCTCATGATGATGCATGTTAATGACCCGGTGCCGGACTTACACAAACTAAATTCGAATCTGCCTGCCGGTTTGGTAGCCGTTATTAATAAAGCATTGGCCAAGAATCCCGATGACCGCTATAGAACCGCTGGCGAGATGGCCTCCGCCCTGAAAGAAGTCCAAACTCAGCTCACAACGCGCCAGAAAGCTGTGATCTCGGCTAGTGAAGCTACACTCATTGAGCAATCTGCACCAGAACAGGTCGATGGAACCTTGGTTGAGCCGCCAGCAACCCCTGAGGTTCCACCTCCCTCTTCACCCGAAAACATCATCGCCAAATCCAGCCCAATCGCGGTTGAAAGGCCGCCTGGTATCCCCGCCTCCCCTGCCAGCCCCAGTTCACGCTCGATGGCCGCGCCGAAAGCTGGTATGCGACCAGCGTTGATAGGAGGTGGATTAGCTGGAGTCCTGATCCTCGCCTGCCTGATCGCTGGCGGGATTTTTCTATACAACCAGTTCATCGGGAACAGGAGCGGCGCCTCAGCCGGGTTGGTCACAGCCACCTCCCAGAAGCCTGCTGTAGTCAGTCTGGCAGAATCCCCGAGTCCTAATGTGACAAATCCCCCAACCTTCACTCCAGCGCCGCCCACAGCCACATTAAGACCGGCTGCCACGGCTACCAGCACCTTGACTTCCACTCCTACTGTCCCGACCGGTCCCTTTGCCAGAATAAATGCCATCACCATCGATGACCAAACGCGTTATGTTGTAGAATATGAAACCTTCGAATTCACAGAGCAAATATCTCCCACAACTCTGCACGTCCACTTCTTCTTCGATACAGTAGCTCCGGAGGACGCCGGTGTACCAGGTAAAGGGCCATGGATCCTTTATGGCGGTCCGAGACCATTTACGGGCTATATCGTCACAGACCGGAAGGATGCTAAACAAATATGTGTCCTGGTCGCTAACCCTGATCACTCAGTACAGGCAAATAGCGGCAACTGTTTTCCCCTACCCGATGTTGCTCCGCCGACTCCGGCTGCGGGTAATCCATCGGAGATNACTGACGATAAAGGCACTGTGATGGTGTTTGTCCCTTCCGGGGAATTTGCGATGGGTTCCGGTACAGATTTTCCACTGGTTCAACAACCAATTCATATGGTGGAAGTGCCAGATTATTACATAGACAAGTTTGAAGTGACAAATGAACAGTATTCAGCCTGCGTCAATGAAAACATCTGTGATCTCCCGACCAAACTTAGCTCTCTCACGCATGCCTCTTATTACGACAATCCACAATTTGCCAACTTCCCGGTGATCTTTATTCAATGGGCGGATGCAAAGCAATATTGCGAGTGGCGCGGCGCACGATTGCCGACCGAAGCAGAATGGGAAAAGGCCGCCCGCGGAACGGACGGCCGGACTTATCCCTGGGGTGAAGAGATTAACTGCGACTATGCGAACCTCGCCAACTGTGTTGGCGATACGGTTGAGGTGGGCTCTTACCCTAAAGATATAAGCCCGTACGGTGTGTATGATATGGGTGGCAATGTCCGGGAATTCGTCGAGGATTGGTTCAATGCATACCCTGGTGGGGATCCGCAAGCCTCGAGCGATTATGGAACAGTCCTTCGCATTGTCCGGGGAGGCGGTTTCGATAAGAGTGTAGATATAGCGACCACTGACTCTCGCGCTCACCTTCCTCCTGAAATCTCAAATTTCCGCGTCGGGGTCCGTTGCGCTCTCACACCTTGATAACTGGGGGGTTAAATTTTATAACGCAGGCTCGACACCTCCGGTTATAGACCGGGATCCGCGCAGACGTGATAGCATCCAGGCAAGACACACCAGCCAAACAGGTATCGAGGCGGGGATGATAATAAACAAATCCGCCTGAGGCCAGGGCAGGAGGCGGGTGATTGAGTTATCCAGGATCAGGGTGAAATAGACCAGCGACATATATCCAAAAGCTGCTAAGGAATACCATTTCAACCAGCGATATTCTGAATTCAATACCCCGAAGGGGATCAACCATCCCAGGTACTGGATCGCAAAGGCGTGGGTGACGGCTAAGAAGGTAATCAGAACCGTCAAGATACCGGCCGCTGGTGCTTCTTTCCGCGCCCGGGATATCCAGACCAGCCCCAGAATGGCCAAGGTTAGAAACCTTCCATAATTTATAGCAAATTCGAAGACCTGTTTATTCACCAGATCAAACCCCCAAAGCAGTCGAAAAAAGTAGGTATAACCGTAAACACCGACCCCCCGGTTATAAGATAACGCCCTGTTAACGACATTCCANACATCCGCTTTNAATAATATCGAATACACGGNCACCCCTATCAGCGGGATCAGGAATGCAAACAGCATCAAAGAAGCTTTTTCGCGCAGCTTGCGCTCGCCCTTAATTAAAGACGGCAGCGCAAGCACCGGCCAACTCTTCGCCAGGATGGCAAAGCCCAACCANGNGCCGCTTAACCAGGTAGATNTTCCTACATAATGCAGTGCAAGGATTATCAGGAATATTGGCAGCGCGTCAAATTGACCGTGATAAGCGGAGANAAATACCGGGATCGGACAGAGNGCATACCATAAAGCGCCGTGAAACGCTGCCTGCTGATCTTTAACCCGTATGATATGGAACAAAAGCAAGGCAACGCCCAAATCGGCAAATATTGGAAGAAGCCGGAAGATTGCCACGAAGGACAGATTAAGATTGTCAGCTATCCACACCGCAGTAGCCATCCAGTACATCTGCAAAGGAAGATAAGGATGGCGGTCAATCGCTAACGGACTCGCATACACATCCTTTCCTTGAAGAATCAGGCTTCCCGCGATCCGAAAAGACTCGATGTCATACTCCGCNCCCANCGGAAGGATCACATTCGGGATCAGCCGNGCGAAAAGGGCAATTAAAGTTATCCACAGCCAGGGATATTTTGGTGGANTAGGAAACTTACGTANTAAATAACTTNAGTTCAGACAGCTCGCTAGCAAGAACAATGACCAAATAGCCCCCATTAATACTGGCCTGGTCAAGGACCGAACTCAACATAAACNGGGCTCTGAACAGAGATCTCGCCCGCCTCGAACGAGATTGGTTCACCAAACTTATTAAAAACACCGGTGGTATTTGATGGCAGTGTGGCCTGGCGAGCTTGTCCATCCNCTGACCAAAGCACCCAAATATTCTTCGCCCCTGAAATGAATTCATACCCGGTTAAGTCCGGGAATTCCTGAACTTTTCCCAAATAGGTTGCTTCGCCTAATTCATCGAGTAGAAATTTAAAAGCCAGGTAAGCCGGCTGAGGCTGCTGATCTTTGGTGAGCATCCCGCTGTGGCGCCAACCAGGCCCATCGAACTGGTACCAGATTGTCCCCTTCACTCCTTCAGCCCAGTTCCTCACATACAACCATACGACATAATCCGCCTGGGCTTGATAAAATGCCTCCCCCGGAGGATTACAATCGGTTGTATTCCAATCNGGACAAATCAATGCNCCNTCGGTATGCATCAAAGGCTTATCTACGCCGTATTGGGTCATCACTTCACGCAGATAATTTATTTTACCCAGCACCACACCCCCCCGCGCCTCCCAACTCGGGAAATGCTCGTCATAATACAACACACCCCCAGGCGTTTCACTTGAAAAGAACGGGTAGCCATGGAAACTAACAAAATCAAAATAGTTCCCACCCCCGTTCATCAAGATCCCCTCCAGGAACCTGGCTGGTTTACAATCTTTGCCTTCCGGAGGATGAGCGGGATCGCAATCCAAGAGCAATCCGCCGATCATCATCTGGGCGCTCGGGTCAGCCGCTTTGATCGCCGGATAAGCCGCCTTAAGCATTTCACTGTAATAACCACCCCCATAGGTTTCATCGTTCTCATCCCCCCAACACCCGAATACACTATCTCCAGGCAGAACACTATAGTCGACATCCGGTTCATTGCCTAATTCCCAATATTTAACATTAAAAGGTGGGACACCATAGCGAGCTACGCTATCGCTTAGAAAGGCAGCAAAAGCCGAAATCTTATCAGGTTTAATTGGTCCACAATACGAGCCTTCATAAAGCTGTGCCCAGGGCGGTGTGCTCCGAACGACCAGGATAATGTCCAGCCCCTGACTTGATGCGTTGACCAACCCCTCTTCCAGCTTCGTTACAGCCTCCCAACGACGCTCTCCTTCGACCGACTCAACGTCAGACCACACGAGAGAATTATGCCGCACCAGTCTCGCGCCTGCCTCTCCCAATAATTTAACGCTTTGTCGCGAAACCAGGCGCTTAATTTCGGCTCCCATCGGTGGCAATGGCA
>C687J35164_10000697_pt1 | contig 11766 bp, 10 predicted proteins | sample RifCSP13_3_FD_35164 | JGI IMG/M metagenome (IMG submission 35164)
CCACTTAACTCATCCTTAACTGTCAGAAGCTTCCGCTCGCCGTCCACCAATCTGATCTCAACTGTTCGGCTTCGCGGATCAACGAGCCAAACGGACAAGGCCCCGAGTTGCAGCCATTGCGCTGTCTTCCGTTCAACTTGGTGCTTTGATTCGCTGGGTGAGATATAGCGATGCTGACCGCACGGGAGTTTGATCAACTCCTCGGCGGTCATCGCGTGGGCGGCGGTGCTCATAAGATTTGGTGGAGGCGCCGAGAATTGAACTCGGATCCAAGAGCCAACGTCGAAAGACTCTACATGCTTATTCGCTTCTCTTTTCTGATCGGCGTAAGCCGATCAAATTTTCGCTCTGCACCGAGTCAGTGAAGCGACAAGACCTCGGCAAGAGCTAGTCCGACTTGATCTTGCCAGTGCTCACGGACCGAAAGCACCGGCCAGCTCATCTGAGTGACATCTCAATCCGCGCGCATGAGCAACTTGCGGCGAGACGCTCGGTGCTTAATTAGGCAGCGAGAGCCAATTCATTGTTATTGGCAATTGTTTTTTCCCTACGCTTTTTAACGAGCTGCATAGAGTAGCCCGGCATGACATCCGNCGATCGTCCAGGTCTCCTGTCGAAGCCTGTCGCCCCCAGAGCGGCAATTATAGACGTTCTGATGTCTGAATCGGAAAGGCGGATGCTTGTCGGTCGATGGCAAATACCTTACTACTGCTGGCATCGATCGTCCGGCATACATACAATCTCCTGACCTGAAAGGAGGAGAGCCCATGATTCGTGGAAGATTGCTAACGCCGGTCCTGATTGTCTTTTGGTTGTGTGGTGCAGTGTCCGCGGGGCCTCGGCCAGCAAGCCACTGCACCAGCTCGATGGCAACAAGATCAGGGAGCGGTTCGAAAAGCGGTTGCTCCCGTTCTTTGCGGAGAAACTCGCTTATCCGTCGCCTTAGCATTAGTATGAGCGAGTCAGTTATGATTAATTCCGGGCTCACCACTTACCCAGTAGGTTCGTGTGAGTTCGTGGATCGTTTTTCGAGTTGAGTGAGAAAGACCGTTATGTGTCGGAACATCAGAACGCTACACAACTTCAAGCCACCTGCAACAGAAGAAGAAATTAGAGCCTCGTCAGTGCAATTCGTGCGAAAACTCAGCGGTTTCACCCGCCCATCGAAGACGAACGAACTCGCATTTAATCGTGCGGTGGACCAGGTAGCTGAGGCCGCTCGGGAACTACTGCAATCACTCGTAACGAACGCTCCTCCCCGGGACCGGGAAACCGAAAGAGCCAAGGCACGAGCTAGAACCGCGAATCGGTTTCATGCAGAAGCGCCAGCGTCAAATTAGTTTTTATCAGGCGGTGTCTCGAACTGGTTTCTCGGTGCGAGGTCCGTGTTCTCGGTGGCTTTTGTGGAGTCGGCATTTGCTAAACAGATCCGCCACGGAGCCACAGACTAGCAGAGTTAGCACCGAGAAAAGGTCACACTACCTTTTATCAAGCTGGCTGGAAAGAATGTTTGAACAGAATCGTTGCAGGATCTTCGCCAGTTTCAGGGCCCCATTGTTTTCAGTTACGGGATGTCCATCCTCTACATCGCAAATAGCGGATAGAACGGCCTGTGCAAAAGCCCAAGAGATCGTCCGCTCGTAAGTGAGATCAAGACAATCGCTCAAAACCTTCAGCCTCCGTCTGATGGTCTTTTCCGCAGTAAAGAAGTCCGGAAGCTCAGTTGGATTTCTCAACATTGCACCTACTTCGTATTCCAATTCGCCAACTACACCTTTTGGATCAATTGCAACCCAGCCTCGGCTCTTATCGGAGAGTACGTTGTAGTGTTGAAGGTCGCCGTGAAGCAGCATCACTGTGCTCTGTGTTGCAGCCAAGCTCTGGTAGATATCGCGAGCCATGCAAGCAAGGTCGTGAGGAATCTGCTTATTATGACCTTGCAGATACCGATCAAAGCCACGCGACCAATCCTCTACAGTCGCACACCCGACAGGAACCCTATGTCCCGCCATCTGCCGCACAAGACCCGCGAGCGTCTCGGTGGCTTCGTCATCCCTGCCCTGCCTCACGAGATCGACTAGTGCGCCCCCAGGCTCAAGTCGCTCCATGAGTAAGGCACCCGGAGCGGCGTTGAGCACTCGTACTGTGCCATGTCCCTGAAACGAGCGTAGGACCTCTCCGGAGTTCCATTCATCGCCTTTCTCTTTTACGATCTTTAGAACGACACTAGCGTTTCGAATTCGGCCGAAGGCGATTACAGCCGTGCTTGTTTCGCTCGTTTCCAGAACGGTCATCTGCCAACGCGCTGCCTGGGCTTTCAGTCGATCAAATGATGACATCACAGACGTTCCTCTCAGACCTTTTCAACCTAAGCAAGAAATTGAATCTCGAGGAAATGCCCAGTCGTGAGTAAGCTTGGCAAAGTTTGCCGGCGACGTGGGGAATCCGCTTTTCAAATCTCCGCTCTGGCTTTGGGTGAACCTTGGGCAGGCGGGCCAAGTCGATGCCTCAAGATCGGAGGTCTGTGTCTCTTATTTACGACCCGGAATTGACGCCGTTCGGCCCCAATCATCCTTCTGGCGATCCGGTGCTGCTCGTACCGCATCACGGAGTCGCTCGATGCCCTTACTATCGTAGACCGTACCGCGAAGAATGACTGCTGCAATTCGCCGCGTGTTATGAATGTCGGCAAGTGGATCTGCATCAAGCAGAACGAGATCTGCAATCTTACCGTTCTCAATTGTTCCGGTTTGATCTGAAATCCCAAGAAACTTTGCCGATCGTCGAGTTGCTCGCTCGAGCACTTCGGCAGGCGTCATTCCGAGCTCATTAACAAAAAGCACCATCTCGTCGTGAAGCGAATAGTAAGGGCCAGCCAGCGGAAATGCCGCCCGTCACAAACCTTATTCTTTACCGAAACAATAGAGAGCATTCCGCGTCCTGATGTAAATTCGCCCATCGGCGATTGCCGGAGTAGCGAAGCACTCATCATCGAGTTCATTTACAGCCAGAACTTGCCAATCGCCAGCAGCCTTTAGTACAGACACTTGCCCACCCTGACCAATTAGAAAGACCTTGTCGTCTGCCGCAACTGGAGACGAGAAATATTTGTCGATGGCTCCATGTAGTCGGCCCTGCTTAATTACATTGCCGGTGGCGGGATCAAAAGAGAGTAGGATTCCGCTGTCATTGATCATGTAGAGTACGCCTTTATAGAGCAGTGTCGATGGTACCTGCGGCACAGGTTTGGTATACCGCCATCGGATCGCACTAGCTGTCTGATCGCCCTTGCCGCCCATTTTGATCGCAAGCAGGCCGTTCTCTGAAGCCATCATTGAGCGGAACACTTCCCAGTCCTTCTCGTTCAGCTTATCGTCTCGGTCCATATCGAACGCTTCGAATGCCGCACTCAACATTTTATCCATCATTTCCGTTCCGGTGATTTCGGTCTTTGCGATTTGGCGGTCCGCATTCTTGTCGTACTTCGGAAGAGCTTCTGCAAACGTGATGGTCTTGACCTGCTTACCGGGTTGATTTTGTGGGAAGCCCCAGCCGTTGATGTAAAGGTAGTCGGGGTCATGGCTGGCAATAGATTTCATCTCGCACGCAAGCCCACGGACCCACCAAACTCTTTTACCGTTCTCCACCGAATACGCAGAGAGCTGAAATGATTCGGGAAGGACGATCTGTTTCGAACCCTTTGGCGGTTGATACACAATTGGAGTGGAGTAGCCGGAAATGACACCGGGCCGCTCCACTTTCCAGCGCAAACGCCCGGTGTTCCGATCGACGGCAAGCAGAAAGGAGCTCGGATGGTCCTGATCGACCGGAAGTATTACTTGGTCATCAACCAGGATGGGTGAAGCGCCAAAACCATAGAAGATATTGAATGGTCCGAGCGGCAGCCGCCATCTTTCTTTGCCGTTTGCATCGTAGGAAAGCAGCCCAAACTCCTGGAAGAACACGTATACATTCGTCCCATCCGAAACCGGAGTTGGTGACGCAGGCCCGTTAACGTTCTGAAGGCGGCCAACTTTGGATCGCGGTACTTCGCGCTGCCAGAGAATCTTCCCGGTTGCGCGGTCGAGACCGATCACCAGCAGTTTGTAATTCTCTTTCTCACCCGTATGTGCGGTCAGAAAGATCCGGTTTGGGGTCAGCACCGGTGAAGAATGGCCCGCGGGCAGGTCGGTCTTCCAAATCACATTTTTAGTCGGCCCGAAATCCACCGGCAGGTTTGAAGACTCTGAGACCCCGCTACCGTTCGGCCCGCGAAACTGCGTCCAATCCTCGGCAGCTACGCGTCCAGATATCACCATCACGGCAACTGCGATCAATGTAGCTAAGATGGTGTTGTTTGCTTTCGAAATTCCTCTACGCAAATGAAGGCTTTTGTTCAGCATGACAGTGGTCCTCACAACGGGCGGCAGCAGGGATTCAATTTAATATGGAAACAAAAAGGGAACTGGTTTAGTTTTCGTATTGTGTGACGTGCCTCAGTGCTCATTCATGATCGGCGAAGTTCTGCAGCCTCTCACCATCCAGTGAAAAGCGTTGGCGGTTTCGTTTGACACAAGTCGACCCGCGCCGCAAGTATAGGCATGGAATGGCCAACAAGATCCAGTGTGCGACGCACGGTCAATGCGATGAGGCTTTTGTCTGCAGTCACCTCGTTGGAAAATCCGTGGGTCTCGGATTTCATCGAGATAAACCCTCCGACGATAACCCATTTCCTGACGCGTGGTGTGATGACTGTGAACTCATACGCGCTATCCAGACTAAGCACCACTCAGTTAATAATCATTGTCGATCTGCAGCGGTCTCAAACGTCGTGTGATTGAGGGCGCAGGAAACCATCGGACGGTGGAATCGTTTTGGGCTCTAAGGAAGATTCTCAACCAGGATTTCCGAACGAATTTTCGCGCTCTCGACATTAAACCCGAAAAATAAGACCGAGAAGGAGCGAATAAATGAAATACATGCTGCTGATCTATCACGAGGAACAAGGCTGGGATGCTCTAACCGAAGCCGAACGACAGGACATCTATGCCGAGTACGGTAAGTTTACCCAAGAGATAATTGGTAGTGGAAATTACGTCGATGGCTCGGAACTACATCCGACGTCCACGGCGACCACGGTATGCGTTCGGGATGGAAAGCCGCTCGCCACCGATGGACCCTTCACGGAAACCAAAGAGCAACTCGGGGGTTACTATTTGATTGAAGCTGCGAATCTGGACGAAGCGATCGCCATAGCCGCCCGCATCCCCTCGGCTCGCACGGGAGCGATCGAAGTTCGACCCGTTGCCGAGGCATCAACTCCGGCTACGGCGCTTTGACGATTGCAAATTTTCAATTGCCAATTCCGATTGCTGATTGAACTGAAAACTGCCGACTAACAATTGTTGATTTGAACGCTCCCTCAACCTACGGTTCTGCACATTTCGCGGCGAAGCCGTGGGTTAAGTGGACCGTTCAATCGACAATTAAAGATTTCAAACCTTTAAATACTCGCTTGCTTCCCGCCAATCGGACGTGCCACGCTCACGTCCATGTCGAATCCACGCGACACACTCGAACGGGTCTTCCGCGAAGAGTATGGACGTATCCTCTCATCACTGATCCGTCGCGCCGGTTCAATCGAGCTAGCTGAGGAGTCTCTGCAGGAAGCTTTTTCCGCTGCTCTCAGAACGTGGGAGCAGCAAGGCACGCCGCACAACCCTGCTGCGTGGCTCACCAAAGTCTCGCAACGTAAGCTGCTTGACGCATTGCGTCGCGAGAAAACAAGAAGCGAGAAACAGGAAGAACTTGAGTACAAGGCTGAGCAATTCCAGCCTGAGCCGCTTCTCGAATCTGTTGACGAATGGGAATTCAGTGACGAGCGGCTCCGATTGATCTTTACGTGCTGTCACCCATCACTTAGTCGTGAAGCGCAAGTGGGATTAACGCTGCGGACTCTCGGAGGGTTAGCAACAGCAGAGATCGCGCGAGCGTTTCTTGTACCCGAGCCCACACTTGCGCAGCGTTTGGTTCGTGCCAAGAACAAGATTCGTGTGGCAAAGATCCCGTACGAAGTCCCCGGAAAGGACGTCCTGCCCCAACGACTCGCTTCCGTTCAAGCCGTCATCTACCTCATCTTTAACGAAGGTTATGCGGCAAGTTCCGGCGCAAGCTTGATCAGAACAGATCTTTGTTCTGAGGCAATCCGACTTGGGCGAGTGCTCTTTCACTTGATGCCCGAGGAACCGGAAAATGCTGGGTTACTCGCGCTGATGCTGCTCCAGGACTCCCGACGGAATGCGAGGTTGAGCGCGCAGGGTGAGCTAGTGACGCTCGAGGATCAGGATCGAACCCTGTGGAATCGCGCACAGATCTCTGAAGGCATCCAATTGGTTGAATCAGCGCTATCGCGAGGACGCGTCGGTGTTTATCAGTTGCAAGCGGCAATTGCGGCGGTGCACGCAGAGTCGCAAACTGCAGCCGATACTGATTGGCGTCAGATCGTGGCGTTGTACAGTGAGTTGCAAAAGCTGAACGATTCACCGGTGGTTGCACTGAACCGAGCGGTGGCGATTGCAATGACTGAAGGTTTCGAGCGTGGCCTGGCATTAATGGATGCGCTGGGTGCCAAGAATGATTTGGACCACTACTACCTGTTTCATGCGGCGCGCGCCGATTTATTGCGGAGACTCGCGCGTACGGAAGAGGCGCGAGAAGCATATACTCGAGCGTTGGCGCTGACCAAAAACCGAGTTGAGCAGGATTTCGTCCGCAGCCGTTTGCGGAATCTTGGCTAGCGAAACGATCCACGAAGACACTCGAAACCACACTAAAGCGGTCAAATGAAAGTTCGTGTTTAGTGTGTTTTAGTGGATCGCGTTCAAGTCAGAAGGTTATCTTAAAACTTCATCAACTGAAGCCACCGCAATAGGATGATAGCCCGATCTAGCGCGCTGATAGATTGCCAATGCGCGTGCCTTACCCTCTGGCGTTTTTGCAAGCTCCTCATAGAGCGGCTTGATGAATTTCCTCCGGCCAATCGTCATGAGGAATTCTTCCAGACGCTTATTTGCAGGTTCATACCTGTTTCGGATCGACATGACCAGCCACTGAAAAGCAATTTCGGAATTGCCGGACCGAGTTAGATTAAATGCTCGGTCCAGCTCTTCCATACGCTTGCGCTCGAGTTGTTGAGGTAACGATTTTAGAAAGTGAAGCCACTCCTGTGTGGTCCACTGTGAGGCCGGAATCCGCTCAGCCGAAATCTGACCGGCGACCCAACGTTTTGCGTGCCCTTCAACTCTGCTGAACGCCGGTGAGGTAGGTTTGGGCGCGTTCGCTGGAATACCCGGCTTGTTGATCCACTCCTCCACCGGCACATTCGAGGCGAGAGTTCGATCGCGGTCCAGTAGGTTCTTCTCAAGATAGGTCAAAAATTCCTCGGTTGTAATGCTCTTGAAAGCAAAATGCTCAAAATAGCCGCGCAAAAACCGGTCAAATCTGGTCCTACCAAAACTCTCCTCCAGATGACGTAGAAAAAGCGCACCTTTTTCGTAAGGTACGTCAGTAAACCCTGCGTCCGGATCTCGGCCCTTCAGCTCGACATGCAGAATTTCGTCGCGGTCCTCGAGGGTGGCGATTTCCTCTTCAAGATCTCGCCGGCCCAGGGCCGCTTCCATCTGCTCGCGGGCGCGACCGTACACAGCCTCCAGGATTCGTCGTTCCAGGTAGACAGTGAAGCCTTCATTCAGCCAGAAATCTCGCCACGTGGCATTTGTTACAAGATTACCGGACCAGGAATGGGCCAGCTCATGCGCCACCAACGCCACCAAACTCTTGTCTCCGGCAAGGATCGTCGGCGTTGCGAACGTCAGGCGAGGATTCTCCATACCGCCAAAAGGAAAACTGGGTGGCAACACCAACAGGTCATAGCGTCCCCAACGATAGGGACCATAGAGTTTCTCGGTCGCCACAATCATTTTTTCCGTGTCGCCAAACTCCCGCGCGGCCTGTTCAACAATTTGGGGTTCAGCATAGACCCCGGTGCGTCGACCCAAGGACCGAAAGCTAAGGTCGCCAACAGCCAATGCGATAAGGTATGAAGGTATCGGTTGGCGCATCGTGAAACGGTAGTCTCCATCACGCCGTGTTTTCGGATCGTTTTCCGCGCTCATCACGGCCAGCAGGTGACGAGGTGTGCGCACGCGAGCGGTGTAGGTCACGCGTACCTGTGGCGTGTCTTGCAGAGGGATCCAACTACGTGCGTGTATGGCTTGGGATTGGGTGAAGACGAAAGGATCCTTTTCCCCGGCAGTTTGCGAAGGCTCAAGCCACTGCAGGCCCGACGCTGCGGGACTAGTCGCATATTTGATGCGTACACGCTTAGCCTTCTCTGGAAGCGAGATTGTAAGTGGCGTGCCTAGAATCTTGTCCGAATTCCCAAGCGTAAACTGCGCCGGAGAATAGTCAGAGTCGTTAGGAGATGCTTCGACACTTTCAATCTTCAGATCTCTGGTATCAAGGATGAGCGGCGCGTGATTGCTTTCAGAGACTCTTTCGAAGGAGAGAATCGCGGTGCCCGTCAAAACCTTCTCCTGAAAGTTCACGTCCCAAACTAGATCAACATGCCGGACTCGAACTTCGGCGGGATTGGCGTAGGAGTGGTAGTCCTTGGCCACGTAATGGCTAACAGGATCTTGGGCAAAGGAACTCATGCAGCAAAGGACAAGTATTATTGTACAGAAGGTCAGATTCTTCATGATCTCAACTAAGTCTCCGTTATCCCGCGTACTCTACGCCAACTAATCTAAGTCCTGCTACATGTGATGCGAGGGCTCCGCCGACGGTGTACTGATCGATTGACGATTGCAGATTGGCGATTGAGGACGTTGCGAATTCCTTGGGGATTGCTCGAAGCGGCGAATCAGTATCGCCCACAATTTGCAATCGTCAGGTCGTCAATTTGCAATCGTCAATCGTCCATCGCCTCCGGTCGGCCTTATAACCCTCCTTGCGCTATAATCCACGCGCTTCCTGACCGTAGCACCGACTGTGGGTACCCACGTTGGCTGTTTTCTGGTTGAGAAGCGAAAGTACATGCAGAGGTAATTGCTTTTATGGCATCCGATTCTCGCAGCTCAAAATTGAGGGCGTATTCGCCAAGAGCCATTGTCAGCGCACCGCCGGCCGAACGCCAACACCTGCTGCGAAGGCTTTGGCTACCGATCGTCTTAATGCTGGCCCTTGCCGCTGGTGGTTTGACCGGAGTGGTTGCCGCGTATCAACTCAACTATTCGCGTGCGGCCAACGAAGTCGCAGCTCTCGCCACATATCGCCCCAGCGTCGTCACTCGTGTGTACGCCGACGACGAGCAAACCGTGATTGGAGAGTTTGCACTCGAGAAACGGATCCCGCTGAAGTATGAAGAGATACCGCAGGTTCTTAAGAACGCCATTTTGGCGGTAGAGGACACCCGGTTTTACGATCACATTGGCATTGATCCGATTCGCATCATTGGAGCGGCCTGGAAGAACCTTACGACGGACAAGATAGAAGGTGGTTCGACACTCACCCAGCAGCTTGCCAAAAACCTCTTCCTTTCTCGCGAGCAAACGTACAGGCGAAAGTTTAATGAATGGGCGCTGGCTCTCCAGATCGAACGTTACTACACCAAAAACCAGATCATGGAGTTGTACGCCAACCACATGTTCCTGGGTGCCAACGCTTATGGAATGGAGGCTGGAGCGGAAACCTATTTTGGCAAACAAGCCAAGGACCTTACGCTCGGTGAAGCGGCGTTGCTCGCAGGCGTTCCTAAGGCTCCCAGCGAGTACTCCCCCACGGCAAACCCGATGAAGGCAAAGGAGCGACGGGACCTGGTACTCGACCTCATGGCTAAGAATGGATTTGCCACGCAAGCCGAGGTCGATGCGGAAAAAGCCAAGCCTATCCAACTGGCCGATACTGCTTATTACAACTCGCAGCGGAAATCTTCACCTTTTGATTATCCGGTTGAGCATGTCCGCCAGGAGCTTGAGGATAAATACACGACCCGTGTGGCCCAGGGCGGACTCTCCGTCTACACAACTATCAACGTCGAAGCCCAAACCAAGGCTTATGAGGTGGTTCGCGCCGGCCTAAGACGCTACGACCGAGGCCGCACAAGCTGGCGGTCTACGTATACTACTATTCCGACCGACAGCGGAACGGACACTGCCACTCCGCAGGAACTCTCAAATTTCAAGCATCCGGACTGGTACGGAAACGAATACACGAAGGGCCGCTTTCTCATCGGCCTAATCATGAAAGTAGATCGAGCAAAGAACGAAGCGACTGCTCGGTTCGGAAACTACACAGCAACCGTCTCAGCAGTTGACATGGGGTGGGGCAAGCGAGCACCTGCAACTGAGTTTAGGGCTGGGTATCTGGCAGAGTTTGAGATCAAGGAAGTTGATGACAAGAACCGTAGATTGAAAGTGGAGTTGTCGCAGATTCCTGCTGTTCAGGGCGCCATGATGACCCTGAACGCTAAGACTGGCGAGATCATCACGATGGTGGGTGGCTACGATTTTCACACCAACAAGTTTAACAATGCTACCCAGGCGTACCGGCAGACGGGATCCTGCTTCAAGCCCTTCGTTTACACAGCTGCGGTGGAGTGGGGGATGACGCCGGACACAACCGTCAGCGGGGCGCCAATCAGCATCGGCGACTGGCGTCCCCACAACTACGACGGTTCACTGGGTGGCGGCGACTTGCCCTTGAAGGTCGCACTGGCGAAATCGATGAACATTCCGGCCGTTCATCTGCTGCAAACTGTTGGCATCCAAACTGGTGCGCAGATGGTGCGACGGTTCGGCATCAAGGTGCCGATGGCGCCATACCTCCCATCTGCCCTGGGCGCTACTGAAGTTCCATTGGACCAGATGGTCTCAGCCTACTCCGTGTTTCCGAATAAGGGTGTACGAGTAGAGCCGCACTTAATCCGTCGCGTGCTGGATCGTGATGGAGCCGTTCTTGAAGAGTGGGAACGAACCACGTATCGAGTGGTCAACGAATACGTTGCCTTGACCATGGTCTCGATGATGCGCGGCGTGGTGCAAGCAGGTACGGCGACTGGCGCGCAATCTGTGGGCGTGCCGTTGGCCGGCAAGACAGGAACGGTGAACGATCACACCGACGTCTGGTTCATCGGTTATACACCCACGTATGTCACGGGCGTTTGGATGGGCTATCCGGGCAGGAAAAAGTCGCTTGGGGTCGGTATGACCGGCGGTGGCGGCGCACTGCCGTTCTTCATCGAATTCATGAAGGACTTCGTGAAAGACAAACCAAAGGAGGACTTTCCCAAAGCGCCGGGCATGCCGGAAGACATGAAAGAGCTATTTCGGCAGCGCCAGCGAGAATTAGCAGCGGAAAGGGCGCAGTTTGCCGAGGCTAGCAAAGAAGAGGGAGATGAAGCGACTTTGCCAGGAACAACTGAAGCCGAGCCCAAGCTGGAACAGGTAACGCTACCTCCACCGCCGAAAGTGGATGATGGGCCTCCGCCGGCAAAAGTTGAGCAGCCCGCACCCCGCGTCGAGCTGCCTCCACCAACTCAAAGCCGCCCCCGTGAAGTTGACCCGCCCAGGAAGCGCGGTAAGAAGGGGGAAGACGAGCCTTGACGCGCTTCCCTCCAGGGAATATAGAACCGGAACCCTCTGCCCGCCGCTTCATTGAGCGATCCAGAGGCTTTGTGTGCATTTTAACCACCTCTAACCCCCGATT
>C687J35164_10000705_pt1 | contig 11737 bp, 12 predicted proteins | sample RifCSP13_3_FD_35164 | JGI IMG/M metagenome (IMG submission 35164)
GCGCTAGGACCTCGGCCAGAGGGCTCAACTCTTCCGGCTGCCTTGAGCTCTTTGAGGCGACGCCGAATGAGATCCAGACTAACGCCGGGACAAATCTTCTGAATATCTGAAACCCTGAAGTTGCCGGAAAATCGATCAATCGCATCGAAGATCATCTGACTCTTCGCGCCATAAGAAGTAGTCAACGTTCCTGCACGTTTCTCAAAGGAATAGGGACTGAATCTCGCTTCCGGAGTTGTACATGAGGAGATCAGCCCAAATTGGGCAAGAGCATACAAGACTACTGAAACCAATCCCGTCTCAGGAAACATCCGGTTTTTCACACTAGGAGCGAGAGACGAGAGAAAGGTTGGGCCAAGAAAAAGGCCCCCGACGATCTCACCTACGACGCGAGGTTGACGCAGACAAACAAATAAGTGGCCCACACAACGAGCGGCAATAAGTAACACTGCGACCGCGACTAACAACTGAGTTACTTGCTCACATCCGCGTATCACTTAAGTCTTACTCCGGAAAGGGACTAACAAAACTCCAACCGCGCTTAGCGCGGCGGGAGCCTCGCTGACCTACTGCGGGTTACAAACGAGAGCGCCGGCGGACTCTTTATCCAGAAGATGATTTCGTGAGTCAGAGGGAAGGCAAGGATTATGAACATCTCGACTCGACTGATTCAAACGATGCACGTCTCGGCGCTATTCAGTCCGCAGTTCCACGGGTAAATGATCCCACAGGTTCAAGTGCACCAGATGCCAACGCCCTCTACGCCATTCGATGACGTTGAGACTAGTGTTATAGAGTCGAAAGCAAACAGCATCAGTGCCCGTGATTACCCTCAGCAGGGTTTTGATCAGGCCTCCATGTGTGACAGCCAGGACCGAGCCCTCATTGAGTTCACCCTGTTGCACGAGTGTTCGCAGCGCAACGTCTGCTTGCGCTCTAAACTCGGAATATTTGTCCGACAAAGTAAATGGACCGGATTCGGACATTGGCCCGTCTCGTTGGGGCAAGTGAGACGCCACATGAAAATCGGCCTCACGCAGACTGTCGCGCACAACGGCGCCTAGCTGGAGCACTTTGGCGAGATGGGCCGCCGTTTCTTGTGCCCGTCTGAAGGGGCTTGTGTACAACGACGCGATCTCCACGCGCGTACCGAGGGCTAACGGCGGACGATCTGCGAGCCACAGCGCCAACCGACGAGATTGCTCGTGACCAGTCGCTGTCAGCGAACTGTCCCAATTCTCATTCGCTTCTAGTTGCCAGTCTGACTGACCATGACGAACCAAATAGATTCTCATTCTCAATCGACGTCTAGCTAATATTGAACGGCGTCAATCTTAGATCTTTAAGACATGAACATCCTTCAGCATTCCAGGCCCGACGAACACTACTTCAAGATCGACTAATTTTTGCGCGATGCGCGTGGCAAGCGTCGGATGGGAAACAATCAAGCCTTTGCGAATGATGCTTTTCAGCTCATTCGTCCGCTCAGCATAGAAGTGTGGCGAATATCGTAATGCAGCCGTCAGTGTAATCAGCAAACTATCAGGCGCCGGTGTCGATTTGGTGAGCGTGTAGATCGGCAGGGAACCCACACTTGGATCGGTTGACGAGTGCACGCCGCGAAACTGTTCCACGCGTTGAAAATCCGGAATCGGATCAAGCAGTTCGTTAAGCGCGACAGATAAGATTAGCCACTCTGTTTTTCCGCAATAGCGCCAGCTAATGCAGTTCTTTTCCTTGCCCGCGAATTCAAAGGTGAAGGCCGGGTGGCAGTTATTCTTTACCAAGCGCACCAAGTCACCGGTATCATAACGGACGAACGGCTGCATTTGAACGAAGGGGTATAACTGTGTGAGTACTAAGCGACCTACTCCTTCACTCAGCACTTCATCCGTGTCCGTGTCAAGCACTTCGCCGATTATGTGCGGGTCAAGGTGGAAAAAGTCGCACTCGTGGCAACGAGTCGCTCCGCCGGCGCTCTCAGTAAGCGAGAAACGATCGAAGATCATAGCGCCCCAGGCGTTGTGCAAGTATTCCCGCCCTCGTCGCGTTAGGTAGCCACCTACGATATTGATGCTCTTGATGTCGAACTCTCGCGGATCTATGCCATGCTCGAGCAAGTAATACGTTAAGAACAACATCTGATGAACGAGGCAGGTGATAATTGAGAAACGTTCCTCATGCCCGGCGATTTTAAGCCGCTGGCGAAGCAACGAAACAACATCGCTCAGCAGAAGATCGTCGGTGACGCCTGCTACGAACACCTTGCCGATACTCGGCACACTGACAGGCGTGCCGTGATACAGATTGGGCATCGACAACACCAACGGGCGCGAGTCAAGTTGCGCAAGCACCGGCGCCAGCAGTTGTGTCTGATAGTCCCAGATAAACGAGAGTTCTTCGGCGGACTTATAAACCGACAGCGCACTGCCAGTGCAACCGGACGTATGACAAATCGCGCCGAAGGTAACGCCTTCTGCATGCATGTCTGTGAGGTTTTCAATTACGTCTTTGCGAGTGATAACTGGCCAGCAATGAAGCTGTGGCTCAGCACCGGGTGAAACAGCTATCGATTCGCGGTAAATCGGTCTGCTGTAATAACGTGTCTGTGTAGCTGCCCTTTTGATGGTCCATCGCAACAGTTCCGCTTGCAGCACATGTCGCAGGACCAACGAATCCGAAGAAGGGTGGAAACACGAGCGAAACAATTCGGCTAACGCCGACGGCGCGTGGATGGGGTCGCCGCAAGCAGACAACTTGCGCTGCATGGCGGATGCGAAAAATTCAGTTGTCATCTAAGTGAGAGCGTTCCAGAAGAATTTCGAAATTCGGTTTTACGGAGTCCGCGAATTCGTACTGAGGACATGGCTGCAGACGTCATGCCTGCGTACCCACCCCCAGCAAACTTGCTGCTCGTTGGTATTTGGAATCCTCGATCAATCTGAGACCAAACCGCTCGCGCAGCGACGCGGAGAGGACTTCGATGAGCTCAACAAGGCGTGGGTCCTTTGCAACCTCGTCATCAATGTGCGGATAGACAGGCAGTTCTATCTCGCTAAACGCTTGCCTTTCTCGCTCTTCCTCCGGAAGGCGCAGATTATAGACCTGCACACGATCCATCGAGCACCGCAGCGCATCTCGCTTGTCAAGCCAGACAAAGAACGGATGACGGTACTGTTCCAGACACACAGCAGGTATCAGGTCCCCGCCGCGGATGCCGGTCTCTCTCGCGAGATGAACACCTGGGTGCTCAAAGTCGTCGCGTGCTAATAGACGTTTGACAATGGCTACTGCTTCCGGTGATGTGGGATCGTTTTGGATCGCGCTCTTCTCTTCCCCCTCGAAGATGTATCTATGATCGCGTCGGACGTGGTGCTCATCCTCATCCAGCTTAAACGCGCAGAACGCATGCGTTTTGCGATTGCAGGTGGTTCTTAGAACCATACCGTGCTTCAGCAGCGCATAGTCCGACGTATCGTAATAAACTCCGGTGTTCAGTCTGGGCTCAGCACGAGCGTAGCTTTTTTCCGCAATCTCAGCCCCTAGCACAAGCCTTCCGATCTCCATCTTCATTCGATCCAACCAGTCGTAATACTCTGCGTCCGTGGTTGCATTGCTGAAATCAAGTTTCAAACCCAGTTGATTGAATACGGCGAAGTTTCCCGTGCGGGTATATACAGGTTCAGCCGGTTTTGTTAATGGTTCAATCATTTGATCTCCCTCCGAACTCGATTCCTTTTAATAACCTCGTAAGTTTCTGGGCCAGGCACATGGGTGTGAACATGCTGTTCGCGCTCGGATCGTATTTTTGCGAGTTGCTAAACACGCTCGCATAGTTTTTCTGTCGCGGACCTCGCAGCACGAGGGTGCAAGACATCTCGATTCGCGGCAAAACTACACGATGTATTTGACTATAAGGCAGATGGTAAAACTCGCCGGCGCTTTGTCCCGACCGTTGCAACTCAAGCAACGGCGACTCACCAACATCGATGTAGTAATTCCCTGTCGTGGCTACGCCGAGTCTTTCCGGAATGTACTGGTACTCCCGAAACATCACTCCGCTTCCGTCTCGGACATAGTTTTGAAAGACGATTTTTCCGGCAAGAATTCTCGACCAAAAACTGAATCGATGGTCATGAATCTGTTCGTCGTTAATCTCTCGCTCCGAGTAGGGCGGGCACCACAAGTGCAAGGTGAGCCGATATCCCAGCTGACTGCCAGTGTCCACTAAGACAATCTTGTCAAAATGATTCGTGTGGTGGTAAGAGCGTTTTGCGATCTCAGTAAGCAGCGATTTGCTGGACAGGATAAAGCGAAGCGCCGCTGTTATGTTCTTCGGGCGTCCGAGCCTGCCAATCAAGGTGAGGTTTTCCTTCCTGGTCGTTTCAGAGCAATCCTTCGGCAGATTGTGCAGGATTCTTCTGATCTCTTCATAACCAAGGGACTGCACCGCGACTGCCTTCGCGGATGGATACAGATTCTTAGCAGGGACAGTTAACATCGAGACTCCAAGCAGACTTCTTCAAACAGCAGCATCGCTAATCGATGCTGCTGACTGTGTGAGCCTGCGTTCAGAGACGGAGATAGATAGTGAACAACTGGAATCCGCCGCCGCTTAGAGACGCGTATCGGAAGAAGCTACAACTCGGTTAAGCAGTAGCTCCCGGACCACTATCCTCGAGGTGCGTAGGTTTGCCTACCACGATTCGATGGATGAGGCGAGAACGTCGCGAAGTGGAACCGAATCTCCGCCGAACGCAGACACAGTTACTTGTGCCTAAGCGCTCTGGTGCCGCAATTCGACGGCCATTTGCGCCGCCGCTTCCGCGGCAGTTTCGGCAGCGGTTTCTGCTGCTACTTCGCTAGTAATCTCGGATACAAGGGTTATTGCGGCGGTTCGAAGACCAACTGCATCCCGTTCCTTGAGTTGGCCCATCTGTTGAGAGGCGAATTCGACCAGCTCCTCGTAACTCTCGCGAGCGATCGAACGTAGAAAAGCTCCGTGCTCTTTGGTATCGTCAGTCACTGTTCTCCTCCTGAAGTGAGCGGAGGCAAAGNGTCTACGAGGCAACTCTTTGCGAGGTAAATTGTCTGCGAGGCAAATTGTCAATCCCGTTGTGTTGGCGAACTCTATAATGGTGTTTGCAGTTTGTCAAGAGAAAGATCTTTGATTTTGATTGTGAAAATGGTGATCGTTTACTGCACTCGGGTTTTAGTTGACGTCGAGTGCTCTGGAAATTTAGTTATGAGCGTGTTTGATCGCGTAAACATTGTCTTGTTCCTGTTCGCGACCCTTCACAATTTGATTTGATCGCGGCTGGTCTGGATTCAACGAACACTTACGCATAGACGACGCAACCGCGTTTCTCGATCTCCCGAAGCCAATCAGGAAACTCCGATAGCCGATTCCATCTCAAGTCCAATCTCTCCAAACTCGGAATTGCCGCCAAACTTCTGGGGACAGACGTCAGGTAATTCGCTCGTAAATCTAGAAACCTAAGACCCTTCAACGTCGCGAATGTGTCAGGCAGGGAGTTTAGACTGTTATTTCTCAAATCGAGGTCAGTTAATTGCTCGAGGTTTCCGATCGACCTGGGCAGTGAGGTCAACTGATTACCCTGCAAAATAAACTTGCTCAATGCCGCGCAGTCACCGATTGTTGCCGGAAGTTCCGTTAGCTTGTTGTTGTTGACGTGCAATTCCTTCAGTCTTGTCAGCTTTCCTATGGACGGCGGCAGATGAGTGAGAGAGTTATTGTACAACCGCAACTCTACAAGGCTGGAAAGATCGCCAAGCCACTCCGGCAACGCGACGAATTGATTGTCACTGACATTCAAGTAAACAAGTTTCTGTAACGAAACGAGAGATGTAGGAAGATCCTTGAGTCGATTATCGCTCAAATAGAGAAACGCGAGATTACGAAGGTCTCCCAATGAGTCGGGAAGTTGGGGGAGTTCGTTGTGACCTAAATCGAGCATTTGGAGGCTGGTTAATTTGCCAAGGCCTCCAGGAATGGATGAAAAATGATTTGCAGCGAGATTTAATGTCACCAGCTTTGCAAGACTCCAAATTGAATCCGGCAGGACACGCAGTTCATTATCATACAAGCTCAGAATTCTAAGTCTTGTAAGTCGAACTAGGTGCTCCGGAACTTCGTTCAACGCACAGCTATCAAGATTCAATTCTTCAAGTACTTCAAGATCGTGCTGTGAATCCTGAACGGAGAGTAACTGCTTCCCTCTTATGCCTGGACCGTGTTGATGATTAATTTGTGCTCCCTCAAAAGCGTTCAAACAAAACAGAAAGGTTGAGGTTCCAGCATTTACTCGTCCGCTTCTCGGTCGCCGGAATACGAGTGTAGTGTGCTATCCACATCCTGAAAAGAAATGGAGGTTCACGTTCTGGCAGGCCCGCTCTTTGTTTAAGAGCCCGCGCACTTTAGGTCCCAGCCTCCAGCGTGTAAGGCTTCTGAATGAACGCAGTTTCGTAATTCTCAATGACCCCGTCCTACTCGCCGAACCTGTGCTGTACTACTTTCAGCTAGCTGTCATGCGGCCACCAGCAAGCAAACTTTGAAGGTCGTTGCGTGACCCTGTAATCGTCCCATGTTACCGCCACAGGTTTGAGAAGCGGTAACTCCAGAAACCGACCCCGATCAAAAGAATGGTAGGCGCCAGCGGATCTGAACGCCAGACCCCTACCGTCCCGCCGCGTAGACATTACATAAAATTCCATTAGGGATCCCCCTCTTTGTGCAAATCACCGCTCATTGTTACTCCGATCACAGTGCCACAATCTACACGCTCGCCGCCTTGGGGCGTCTGAGCGATGATTATTCCAGGCTCCGGCTGGAAATCATACCGAGTGCCCAAAACGCGGATGTTGAGATTCGCATCGCGCAATCTAATTTGCGCTGTCTTGTAGTTCAAGCCTACGACCACGGGGACAAATGTTTGTTGAGGTCGTGAGAGTCGTTCGCGCTAAACTGATATGGCAATTTGTGAAAGAGCGATTGCGGGCAGCACTATGAAACAGAGCGACTAGCCTAGGTCGCTCTTATTAAAAGCAGATCGATGGAAACCAGAACTGAGCTTAAATGGCTGGATTTGGCGAGTGTGCAAGGAAGCAGAGGCTGCCGAGAATTCAGCCTTCTTTTCTGAGAACGGAGTGACAATATTCTCGTGCGGGAGGAAAGTCAACGAATCGAATTGCCTCATCAAAAACCCACTCCAAATAGAGATTCGGCCGATACACAAATTGAGTTTCCCGATGCGATCCAGTTCTGGATCTCAAACAGCCGTCCCGTTTTGCATAGTCGGAGAAGTTCCTTGGCCTCGGTGGTAGATAAAGTTTTCGACACGAACAATAAGATAAGCCTTACACAAGGCTGATTTCTATTACGCCATAATCAATCGGCTGGTAACCGACTGACGGATAATTCTAAATTATCAACACTTTTCCAAGAGCTGGAACCGTGATGCGAATCGCTAAGAAGAATTTCGAGTTCTTATGGACGAAGGTCGTTGAACATATCATCGCAGCGACTAAGATCCTAAACCATTCAAGCTCCCAAGATTTCTTGGGTTGATATGTTCTTATTCAGTCGTTCCGTAGTGAGAGGGACCAAGTGCGTATTAATGATTGATAGCTGGGACGGTCTAGAGTTTAGGAAGGATGTCTTGAATGCGTGCGAGGATTACGCCAATAGGTGGAGGTTCCGAGAAGAATAGGCCCTCCTCCTTTGCGTAGTTCTTCTCTAGCGCTAGACGTCCTTCCTCATCCGGTGAGAGAGCAGGACTATCTGCAAATGAGCCCCCATTCGGTAAGGCCGCGTCGGGCCAGTGCACACGGCTATACGTTTCAGCGTCACGGTAGGCATCGCGATACTCCTGGGTGCCTATGAAAGCCTGAGTTTCAGCCGTGCCTGCCAGTTGATAGACGTCGTAGTAATGTCGGACCTTTCCGTCGGCTCTATTCTTCTCGTAAGCTGCATGTATCGCAAACAGCTTTTCTATGAAGGTTCGAGTTAGATCGAGGCACTCAACTTCAAACGGCGCTAGATCTTCAGCCAGCCCCTCGAAGCCGTGTTCAATTACGTATTCTGTTAGAAACGACTTTACAATCCGAACAGTTGATGGATTTGTGCCTCCTCGAGTGCCCATTTCAAGGACAACGGTTTCGCCTAAGGCGCTTACAGGATCAAAGATCCGCTCATACGCGAACTTGCACGTACGATGCACGCTCTTATCGCTGAATTCATGCACCAGGGTCAACCTGTCAGTACCTTGGACCACGGCCTGAGCCCTCTTCATCCTGCAGTCCAACTCGCCTTTGCTTAGCGGTTTTCCGTCCTGCTCGNTCCTAAACAACAGATCAATGTCTTCGGAGAATCGCTCTAGCAGNTTCCAACCTTTTGAAAGACTTGTTCCACCCTTAAAAACGAATTGATCAGGTAACGAGTCGCAAAGCGCCCGCAGAACNCGGACCACGTAATAGTCTTTTCCGATGATCCCTGGTGGTACCTTCTTGGCGCCGGCAACTGCCTGGACCAAGTCGGCGAAGTCGGGTAAGTCGGAGGCAAAGGCCGTCACCTAATCCCCCAGGAACGAGCTGCCGGAATCTTTTCCGCGAGCCCGAGCTTAAAAGTTGTCGTCGCATTGAGCGACTCCTTCAGAGGTTTTAGCGTTTCAGCGCTCTCTCCCATAATTGTCCCGATAGTACCGAGCAAGGCTCTGACTCGAGGTGGCTCTGGGCTGGCTAGTTTTATCATGCGACTAAACGAGAAATCGTCCGAACGAAACAGTTCAATGATTCGGTTCACCACACCTTCCGGCGAGGAGTCGGGTATCGACCGAAGATCTCGAAGGGCATCCAGAATGGCCCGCTCGTGATCTGTCATGTTCTTCACTTTAGGCACGACCCTGAACCGCACTCTTCGATCCGAACTAGTACGTAGCGAACTTACGTCACGATCAACAGCGAAAGTCGTTATGGGTGAGACTTGAGTAGTAAGTCCAAGAGCATTGTAAGCGGGCAAGCCGCTCGCCTTCCACGCGATTCCCCGCCTATCAAGAGCCGCTGCCGCTACACGTGAGGGATCTGCCGCTGTAAGCCCAAAACGTGTCTTGCGTGGTTTGTAATAGATCCCCTTGCGCACTCGGTCAAGGCTACCTTCCTTCACCATCCGACTAAGTGCGGCAGCCACAGCCATGCCGGGTAGGGACTCAAAATCAGCATAGGTCCATAGCTTATCCGAGCCGCCCCGTTCTATCTTCTCCCTAACCGTTGTAGCAACCTTCTTAATCATCGTGCGCAATCTAGCAATTAATCGGCGAGTACGTCAAGTTATTTACTCTATAAACTTGACATATATCCCTAATTACGTTTCACCTCTGCGACTTAAGGGTCATCTACCCCACATAAATTTGCGACGAGCTGTGTTGGTCGCCAAAGCCGCAGAGCAAATAGGGGCGGACAGCCTTACCTGCGGATCACAACACATCCAAAGGAGCAGAAGAAATGAGATTTATACTTGGCGTACTCGTTGGCTACAGCATGCGAGGAGAAGAGAAACGACTAATCATAGCCCGTGCGACCATAGCGTTCGTTGTCTACTTAGTCTTACCGACAATCGCCCTCATGGCAGTTCAGTTATTGCAACCGGAAGCAAACGACTGGATACGTGCGCTAAACTGACAAGATGTAACCGAGTCTTTCCAATCCCTTTCGAAAGCTCTGTTCGCGATTCGATGGCACCACTAGATAGCGATCGCCGGTGCGCAGGCAAAATGCTTTCGTGGCTTCGGCGCTGGCGATGGTTTCGGCCAGAATTGGGTCCGCGCATTCGATTAACCGAGCTTCGCCGCGATCTTTGACTGCAAGGGCGCGGTTAGCCGCCTCAATAAAAAACTTGCTGACGGTGTCTGGCAGAGGTTGTTCGTCGCGCGACTGAAAGAATTCGGCGAGCGCGTGGCCTTCCTGGCCGGCTTCAATTGCGCGCAGCATCCTTACCGTGTTGAGCGACCACTCGGTTTCCGAAATCCGTTCGGCAACCAACTCGAGCATAGCCATTTCATCGACTGAGAGTTCGCCTTTGACAATCACTCGCAAGCTCGGCATCACGCTGAACGATGTTGTCGAGCTGATTGGCTTGGGAGAGTATTCGGTAATTGATCCCAGGCAATACGCGCCCAGCGGCGTCAACCTGAATCTAATAAGGCCGTCGTAACGACTGAGAAAAGCGAGGCTGTCAGTGCCCCAAATCTCGCGGAAATCATCGCGCGCATTACCCGGCGAGTCATACCCAACATCGATTATTCCCAGGGTCGCCGCATACTCAAACAGGAGGCAGAAAATGTAGCGGCCCTGGAGAATTTCCCAGTCGTGATAACCCTCATAGCCCAGGCTGCCATAATGCGAATCGGTGATGTAGAGATCCCAGGGATTGCGCGTTACTTCAAAGTAATGCCTGGACGCCTGCATGAAGCGAAAGAACTCGTCCACCTCGATCCATTCACCCACCGGGCATTTGCGCAAAGCAGCGCTAATCACTTTGCGTCTGGTGACTACTGAGCTGAACGTGGTCCGAGCTCTTCCTTGTTGTCCTCTGATCGCTTCGATGCGCCGGAACTCATCGAAGCCGGTGTATTCGGCCCACCGTTTCCAGATGACACTTATAGTCTCGTGGGCAGGTGCGGCCAGTGCTTTGTCACCCGCTTTGGTGAGCTTCAGGCGCGTGCCATCTTTTGCCACCAGCTTGGCGGCTTGCAGCAGCAATGGCCAGGCGAAGGATTTGACTTGACCAACCACATCTGCCGCATCATCTATCAACTCGTTGCTCTGGCCGGGCGAGTAGAAGTCTCCACCGGTAAGCACTGCTTCGATCAATTTCATGGAAGCTGTGCTGGCTAATCCGGTCTTGTCGCCGACCCGCAGCTTTCCTTCTCGCACGAGGCGCAAGACCAGTTTCAGATCGCGTTGGGCCGCTTGCTCCATGACAACGGTAGCTCCGTCATCTGACTCATCGTCTTGCGCTGCCTGTGCTTCCTTGTTGGCGTCGCCGGGTTGTGCAGCGCTGCTTCTGAGCCGCGCTGCCTCAGGTGCGGGCACAAACTCTTTGAGGCGCCCTGCAAGTTCGCCTGCTATGCCTCCGGGGTGAAGAAGCAGCCGGGCAAGCGTAGGACCCGTTTTTGTATGCGCATAGGAATGGTAGTGCTTGCTCCCCAAGTCGGGGACTTGATTGTACTTCGCCTTAAAGCGAGCTTCTTCAAACCTGAGGCTCTGTGAATGGATCGTTTCCGCGAGCGCCGCCTGTTGAATATGATCAAGGCCACGCCATAGCTCACGCAGGTGGTCGCCTTGCAGATGTCCCGCGATGAGGCTGATGAGTTCAGCTTTGCGGATGATTCTCTTGTCTCCACCGAGCAGCCTGGCGAACCATTTCAGAGTCTCCGCCGTTTCTCGATCAAGCCCATCTCGGATCGACATCCTCTGCGGCGAATTAGACGATGAGATCATGTGGTTCTTACTGCCTTAGTTTAGTGAAGATCTAATAACCCTTGTCGACGGCTGCGAGGTTCATGATTGGCGATGTGTTTCCGACGACAATCAACGAGTAAAAGGGTAGTTCCGGAGGCTCATCATTGAAATTGGTATTTGAATCGGCTTNCGGATCTAGCAAGTCCCTCTTGTCAAGTCGGCCCCACTCTTCCCATGTGATCCCATAAGCAAATCCAGC
>C687J35164_10000728_pt1 | contig 11582 bp, 11 predicted proteins | sample RifCSP13_3_FD_35164 | JGI IMG/M metagenome (IMG submission 35164)
ACCACATTATACCCATATTCGTTGTTGTAAAATTGAATTGTATCGATAAGCTCTGCAGTAAGTTCTTTATTTGTAATCCCCTGAATGAAGGGTTCTGATTTTACATCAGTATCGGTTTTATTTTGTTCTAATAACGTTTCAAGGTTATCTAATTTTCTAAATTCCAAGTTTGATTTTTTGAGGGACTCTTGAACGACTGCTGCTTTTGTTAATTCCTTAAAGTCATTGAGTCTTTTGTCAATATACTTGTCAAGATCCTGCATCATGTTAAAGGCAAACACTTCGTTTCTTGTCCCAAGTAGTTTTTTCATCTCCTGGATGCTCAGATCAAATGTGACAATTCCATAAACTGCAAACGTAAGAAATATTCCAAACATTGCAAAGACCATGATTAGCGAGATTCTCATCTAGACAAACCCCATGTGTACAATCTTAATAAAATAAAATGTACTCATCTACCTTTCGATAGAAGATTTCACTCATATGGTCGTCATCTTGATGTGTTATATGTAAATGACTAAACATTTGTGGCATGCCTTTAGTCAAAGATGGCAGGCCACAATTCCAAAGGTATTATCTAATATCATTTTTGTAACTGTCATTTCGTGAACAACAAACAAGGGTTTCCTCCCATCAACGAAATATGGTCTGACAATGAATCGAAAATTGCCACTGCACTTTTTCCAGAGCAACAAATTTCCGAGCCCATAGAGCAAAAATTCCGCTTTGATGGGAACACCCTTGTCAAAACTATCCTGTTTGTTTGCAAAGAGTGCGAAGGTCCACTAGCTCCCTCATCAAGCTGTCTTGTCTGCAAGAGAACCTCCCAAAGAAAATGTACAAGGTGTGAAAATAAAGTGCCACATGGCTCACATCTATCTTGCGAGTATCTTGCATTACTTGGAAAACTCCGATCAAACAATCAGGATAGAAAAAAGAAAAAGGAGGTGGATTTATGAAAATAAAACTAGCAGCGATATAACTTCAATTGTAGCAGCAGGACTGCTCTTTGCAATGTACCAGCCAGGTGACGCTGCACCATACTATAATCACGACGGTTCAGTAGACAAAAACCTGACAAAGCATCAAATCGAGCAACTAAAGGGCAAAAAGGACTGGTGGTATTATTCCGTTAAGGTATGTGCTAACGAATATACCATGGGTATTGCAGGTGTAGTCTTAAAGTCTGACATGGATAAACAAGTTCTTGGAGTAAACAAGAACATTCCAAAAGGAGAGTGCAGAGTGTATGGCGCTGTAATGAAAGCAAAGGACAGTAAAACACTTGGAGGAGACTTGATAGAAAAGCACGAGGCAATGCAAAGAATGCTTGAGCTCAAAAAAGGATTTGGCGGTATGTCAAAATCTCAGTTTAACCAAGCTGCAGATGAATGGGGCATGCTATTTCACATGACAGGATACAATCCACGATAGACTCTATTTTCTTTTTTTATTTTTTTTAAAACACCAAGTAATACTATGATTTTAGGAAACAAGGATGTTGTAAACAAAAACTGATTCAGCTAATAAATAATTGAATCTCATATATTGTAATTAAGAAAATTCCATAAATTGCAAATAACACCAAGCCATTCCATCTGTAAAGCTTTCCTTTTCTAATCAAACCAAACAAAATCACAGGAGAAACTATGGCAAAAAAGATTAGCGTTGATAATATCTGAAAGTTAATTGCCACTTCAGACAGTACAAGAACAATTCCAAGAACCAAAGTTATGTTTACCAAACAAGAGCCTATAATGTCTCCAAGGGCCAATTCAAAGTGTCTTCGTCTTATTGCAACTATATCAACCGTCAATTCTGGTAGTGATGTTCCAAGTGCAATCAATGTTGCACCAATTACTGATTGTTTAAAACCAGTAATCTCGGCTATTGTAGAAGCACTATCTACTATCATCTTTGCACTTAGAATTACTATTGCAATGCCAATCCCATAAAATACAAGTTGTTTTTTTGCAGAACCCTTTTCTTTTTCTATCTGTTCTAGTTTTAGATGTGTTCTAATGGAATAATAAATAAAAAATCCAAAGACTGCTAAAAGACCAAGACCAATATACCTTCCTCCTTCCTGTACCAAGAGCAAAAGAAGAGGAATAACTGATGCAAGTAAAAGTATGGGAATCAAACTTCCTGTTGATTTTATCTCAATTCTTCTCAATGGTGATAATAAAAGAAATACACCTGATATCAGGCCAATATTTGTAACATTCGAGCCAAAGATGTCGCCTAAAGTTAATCCAACATTATTAGATGCAGTGGAAAAAAATGCTACACTAATTTCTGGTGCAGAAGTAGATACTGCAACAATAATAAATCCAACTGCTATCTCGCCTATTCCAGTAATCTTTGAAAATTTGATTAGTGAATCAATTGCAAACATTGCACTGCGAACAAGGATTGCTAAAAAAATAATCAGTAAAATAAAATTAAATAATAACTCTTCCAAGATATCATCTAATTTATCTAGGTACTATTATTTTCTTTTTTTCACCAATCTAAAAATTCTGAATCAGAAAGTATTACACTAGATATATTTTGATACGTAAACGATAATCTAGGCTACTTTTGTAACCATACTGTTCTCTGTGGAAATGGAATTTCAATTCCTGCACCATCCAATGCTTCTTTTACTTTTTTCATTAGAACCGGGCCCACATAGTCCCAGTCATCACGAGGAAGCCATGTAAGTACACGCAGATTAACACCTGAATCCGCAAGCTGTTCCACCCACACAGCAGGTTCTGGCTCTGCAAGTACATATGGAAGAGTAGCAACGGATTTTTTTATTTCGGAAATGGCCTGATCGATGTTTTCTTTATATGCTATTCCTACAACTCCTTCAATTCTTCTAACTTCAGTTCCAGAGACATTTCTGATTTCTGATGTAAACACGGTCTGGTTTGGCACGCGCATAATGGATCCATCAAATAGTTTTATTCTTGTTGAAAAAATTGTAATATCCATTAGTCGTCCGTAAATTTTGTTTGCAGGAATCTCTATAAGATCTCCTGTCTTTGCAGGTCTATCAAACATGAGAAATATTCCAGAGATAAGGTTTGATACCACCGATTGTGTTGCAAATCCAATCACATACCAAATATTCCGCCAGCAACCATCAATCCACTCAGATCAATTCCCTGACTTGTAGTCACAGCAAGAAGTGATATTATTATTATTCCATAATAGATTGCTTTGTTAAGATTCTTTGCAACGTCGCCCTCAAGGTTTGCAGCAAAATATTTTTTAAAAAATATGCTTGCAATCTTGGCAACAATAACACCTACAATCATAATGACTACACCTACAATCAGAGATGCCACTGGTACCTCTGTTCCTAAAACATTAATTGTTGAAAGATTTACAAAAAATTCAGAGATCATTAATCAAAACCATTCTCCATTGAAAACTTGTAGTCCGTTTTTGGCATGTCACGTGGAGCGTTGCTCCACTTTGGTAGATTTTTTGATAAGTTCTTCATTTCAACGAACTCAAAACCCATTCTCTCTTTTACAATTACCTCAAGAGGATCAAATACTGCCGAGTTATCAGAATAATAGATGTCATGATCAGTTATAGGAAAAACAAGCCTGCCTATAGACACGCCCTTTTGAAGTTCGTTGTGAATCTTCAACTGCATTGTGCCAAAAGCAAAAGGTGTAACCTTCTCATTTGCATCAATGGTAATTTTGGCATAGTTGCATAGCCTCCCTGCTTCTGGCTGCCCATATAGGCCATACTTTGAATATGAAGGAGGGCACAAAAGATAGTCTATGGGATGAACTGTTTCGTCATCTGTTGTATAGATGCCTATCTCAATTGGCATTGAGACGCTTAACTTAGTTGACGTACTTCTGCTAATATGAAGAGGAGTTGCCAATCTTAGAAACATAAAATCCGTCTTATATGCTGGAAGGTGTATTGGTAATGCTGGAGCAATCTCTATTTCCAAGTTTTTTGTTCTGGTAGCTATTATCTTTTCAACATTTTGATTTTGGAAATTTGTTCTCCGATAAGAAAATCTTCCTTCTCCTAATTTTGAGAATTTGATCTTTGTTGCTGGAAGATCAAACTCAAGAGAATTTTCTATCTCATGCTTTCCATATTTTGAAAAATTATCAGAAATATGTGAATTATCATTTAAAGAAATTTTTGGAGACTCCACTTGTAATTACCATATCTNATGTTATTTATTTTGTTCTAAAATTTTTCATCATTGTTAAGTGTTTCCCCAAAAAAATAAAAACGATAAAAAATCCAATTTTATATGACTCGGCAAAAAACTCAGAGCGTTTGGAATGATTCACAGGCTCCCCAGTACAAATCATACACTCTAATTAATTATAATGAAATTCCTCAAATCAAAAAATTATCCAAAGAAATGAGGTTTGATATTGAAGTTGTAGGTAATGTCCTACCCTTTAAAACAAACAACTATGTTGTAGAACAGCTAATTGACTGGAAAAATATTCCATACGATCCTATCTTTGTTCTGACTTTTCCACAAAAAGAGATGCTCAAACCACATCACTATTCTCTTATGGAAGAGACCCTAAAAAGCAATGCAGACAAACGAGAGATCCAAAAAGTTGCAAATAAAATAAGACTTGAGCTGAATCCGCATCCTGCAGGACAGATGGAGCACAACGTACCGCAACTAAATGACGGTACAAAGATGTATGGAATGCAACACAAGTACAAAGAGACTGTGCTTTTCTTTCCAAGCCAAGGGCAGACATGTCATGCTTATTGTAGCTTCTGTTTTAGGTGGCCACAATTTGTTGGAATGGATGAGCTAAAGTTTGCCATGAGAGAAACAGAACTTTTGGTGCAATACCTAAAGGAACATCCAGAGATTAGTGACGTCTTGTTTACTGGCGGTGATCCAATGATTATGAAGACAAAAATACTTTCTACATACATTGATTCGCTCTTGGATGCAGATCTTCCTAATCTCAAAACAATACGAATTGGAACAAAGGCTCTTGCTTACTGGCCATACAAGTTTCTTTCAGACGATGACGCCGAAGAAACGTTGGATCTCTTTAAGAAAGTGACAAGAAAAGGGCTACACCTTGCATTTATGGCTCACTTTAATCATCCAGTTGAGCTTTCAACTGATGCTGTAAAGAAAGCAATTTACAAAATACGTACGACTGGTGCCCAGATAAGGACCCAATCTCCTGTTCTGGCACACATCAACGACGATCCTAACCTGTGGTCAGAAATGTGGTCAAGGCAAGTCCAGCTTGGCTGTGTTCCATACTACATGTTTATAGTAAGAGATACTGGAGCACAACACTACTTTGGAGTACCACTAGTTCGCGCACAGGAAATTTTTCGCGATGCATACCAACAGGTGAGCGGACTGGGCAGGACTGTAAGAGGACCAAGCATGTCTGCAACACCAGGAAAGATTCAGGTGCTTGGAGTAGCGGACACAGGNGATCAAAAAGCAATAGTAATGAGGTTTTTACAGGGAAGGAATCCAAAATGGGTTCAGCGACCGTTTTTGGCAAAATATGATGAGGAAGCGATTTGGATTGATGACCTNAAACCTTTTGCAGGTGAAAAATTCTTTTTTGAAGAGGAGCTAAATGAAATACTCCAAAAAGACATGANGTCATCTGATGATGAGATAAGTATAGCAAGTGGCGGTCCTCCATAGTAACAANGCAAGAATCAACTCCTGAAAAATGCACAGGAGAAAACATAGTTAAAAAAATTCATGAACTNAAAATCAACTATGTTGATTTTTGGTTTGTTGATATCTTCGGTGAGCTACATAGTGTCAGCATTCCATCATACGCATTAACCGANGATAACTTCAAAAGAGGACTGGAAAAGCTTGATGCAAGCTCTATTCGAGGATTCAAATCTGTCAATAAATCAGACATGGCNCTTGTCCCTGATGTTTCTACATTCAAAATTCTTCCACCAGTTTATGACGAAGGTGCAAGACTCAATGCAAGAATGTTTGTAGACCTTTATGAGGAGAGCTCTTCTATTCATGCAAGATACGACAAAGACTCGAGAGGAATTGTAAGTCGTGCACTTGATGAGCTATCAAAATTTGGCTACACCCATGCAAATTGGGGGCCAGAGATAGAGTTTTTCATATTTGATAAAATAAACCTCTATCCATCGTCAATTGGTGCAGTACAATCCTATGGAGGTTCAGGATATTCTATAGAATCAAAGGAAGCCCCATGGACTAGAGGAAATCTAAGTACAAGAATTGATCTAAAGGAGGGATACTATCCTGCACAACCGCGAGATACACTTGATGCTATACGAAAGGACATCTGCGATGATTTACACAAGTATTTTGATATCAAAGTAGAGGCACAACACCACGAGGTTGCAACATCTGGTCAATGTGAGATTAATCTAGTATATGACAAAACACTACAAATGGCAGATGCTATTGTCACACTCAAAAATCTAGTCAAGGTTAAATCCAAAAGTAAAGGAAAGGTTGCCACTTTTATGCCAAAGCCGTTTTATGGAGACAATTCTTCAGCCATGCACGTTCACCAAAGCCTTTGGGCTGGAGAAAAAAATGTAATGTATGATCCAAATGACAAGGAAGGAGAGCTCAGTCAGGCTGGCAGATACTACATAGGAGGATTGCTGGAACATTCTGCTGCGCTTTGTGCCATTTCAAATCCTACAACAAACTCATACAAACGACTAATTCCACATTTTGAGGCTCCAATGAATGTTTGTTGGGGAATTAGCAATAGGTCTTCGGCAATAAGAATACCAATGTACTCCAAAGGAAATGAAAAAACAAAAAGAGTAGAATACAGAGTACCAGATCCTACGGCAAACATCTATCTTCTCGAAGCTGCCCTCCTACTAGCTGGGCTAGATGGAATCAGGAAAAAAAGCGACTGTGGCAATTCTGTAGAAGAAAATGTTTACAAGATGACAGCCGAACAAAAGAGGACACTAAACATTAGAGCACTTCCAACTACTCTAAAAGAGGCATTGGATGCACTAAAATCAGACTCGAGGTTTCTTGAAGGTGTTTTTTCAAAAGGTTTTCTTGAAACCTACTCTTCTATGAAGCATGCAGAATATTCAGATTTTGCTCAAACTCCAACACCGTGGGAAGTTTCGATGTATGCTGACATGTAAGAAAAATTTTTGAATCAATTTTTTGTGTATCGTGATTTAACTAATCATTTTGGTTTTGAATCTGCCTAAATGCTGAATACTGCATCGCATCTATCATAGGGCCTGGTTCTTTTTTTGTGGAGTATGATTTTCCGGATCTGTTGGAGCAAAAGTTTTTGCTCTTGCCAAGGCAATTGTAGTAATTATGACAGAAGTCAATATTATAACAAATACAATCTGAGGATATACTTCTGCATTTGCAAGACCAATTGTCAATGGAATTGTTGCAACAACTGCAGCAGCCAGTCCTCTAGGTATCATTGCTGATGTAACTTTTTTGTCAAATATACTAAATCTCTTTCCAAGGGATATTTTGACTGTCCCTAATCTGGTAAGATAAATTAGAATCGCGCCTATTACTCCAAATATAATGAACTCAATTTTCCCTAAGGTTGCAAGCAATCCTATGAAAACAAAAAAGAATGATCTTACAAGAAATGTTAGCTGGTTATGGGTTGGGTTATCAGTTGTAATCTCAGGAATCTTAAATTTCAGATAGTGTGANAGCAGTTGCTTGTTGCCAAGCATTAACCCAAAAATCAATGGGGCAAGTGCACCNGTTCCGTCAAGTGACTTTTCTGCAAAAAATATGACAAATAAAATTCCTATAGTCAGCATGTACGAGTGTTGTGCNTCTTTAAGTTTGGTTGTAACATAAGCCCAAGGAATACCTATGCCAAATCCAAGTACCAACCCAACTGCTACNGATCTTCCAAAGGTACCAAGAGCTAGCTCAGGATCAAAATATCCAGAAATTATAATGTCAAATAATACAAAGGCAATGACAGTTACAAGAATATCTGTAATTGCAGATTCCAAGCTTAGCATTGACTTTGTGTCATCAGAAATTGGCAGCTGTTTGACAATACCAAATACAATAATTGAGCTACTGCCACCTACAATAGTTCCAAGTAGAATACTCTCAACCATACCCCAATTAAGAGCGTAAAATGCAACTAAAGTTACGGCAATGACAGATGTAACAAAACCAAGTATTGACAACAGTACTGCATAGTGCGCTGTTCTAACCACATTTCTAATGTTAAGATTTAGTCCGCCATCAAACATGATTATTATCAATGCAATAGCTGCAAAGTATGGAACAACCTTACTGACATCGTCTGTAGATATTATTCCAAGAACGGGACCAATAATTACTCCAAGTACCATTAGGAAGGCAATGTCCGGAATTCCAGTTTTTTTGAAAAAAGCTTCGCCAATTACACCAAGAAAAATTGTAACTGCTGCTGCTAGTAACATGACTGGCGCTGAGAGAATTTCTCCTAAAAGGGGACTAAACTGCGGAATAGAATTTTGAAATGCAGATAAGGATTCACGAATAGTATTAAAATCAAGTACTGTTGCATCAAAGTAGCCCATTGACTTTGGCTCTTGTCAACTGCTTTATAATAGCAACTAGTATAATTTTTGTACAAAATTACTAACTAATCTATTCTGTAATTATAACAAATGTTGGCTTCCAAGTAAGTGGATCCTTGTTTATTTTATACGCCTTTTCAAACCAAGTGAGTGCTTCATCATACTTCTTTAACTCTTGTAGTGCATTAGCTTTGTTTACTATGGCACCAAGCTTACCTGGATTAAGTTCCAATGCTTGATCGTAATAGCCAATTGCCTCTTCAAACCTTTCTTGTTCAGAGAGAGAAACACCCTTGTTTACAAGGGCAGCGTAAAGAGTCTCGTTTCTTACCTTGTCTTTGTTTTCAATTACTTTATCAAAATATTTGGCAGCATCAGTTTGGTTTCCATATATTGAAAGCGCAATGCCGGCATTTACTACTGCTCTAAAATCAAGGGAATCATTTTTTTCGCCAATTTTTATTGCTTGGTCAAATAGTTCCTTTGCCCCATCCAGATCCCCTAACCTTGCCTTTGCAATTCCTTTATCAACTAGAGCCTTTACGTTGTCTGGATTTCTCTTTAAAGCTTCATCAAAGTAGATTATGGCATCCTCATTATCTCCAAACTTTAGCTGTTCTACGCCTTTTTCAATTAATTTGTCATAATGTTCTGATTGTTCAATTATGATTTTATCTTTAGTTGTTAGTTTATCTGCTGGATCAAGAATAATGATATTATTTTCAAGGAGATATTCTATTGCTTCGATAAACTCGTGTTGGGAAATTAGGCCTTCGCCATACCATTTTGCAGTATTTTTGACCCAATCAGGTATTACTTGGGCACTGGCATTTTGAGTAGATAATACACTTGTAGAAAAAATAATCGTTGCCAAGAATATGCCAATAATTATTCTTTTTATCACCGCATACTAAAGAATTTTGTAATAGATATTTCTTGTTATATTTTAAAAAAATTATAAAGAAAATTCTACTCCTGTTTTGATACCTGTTTTATTAATTAGCATTTTTTATTGTTATTTTATCAATAAGGCAGGCCACAAAGTGTGAGGCATTATCATATATTTCTAAATCAAGTCAAAGTCATGTCAACAATTCAAGTAGCAAAAAAATGGCAACCCAAGCCAACAAAAAGTCTGGTTGAAAGCAATCCAGTAAAAGAAGGTAAAAAACTATCAACAGTAGAGAATGCAGCACTAGAAGGAACCCATTTGTGTGCAGAGGATTTGATGGGATTATCGTGGGTTCTGTTTGAAAATTTGGAGGATGATGTTTGATGGACATGATTCTTGCTAAGATTTTTGCAGGTGCAAAGCGATTTGGTATGCCAAAATACTCTGATCAGCTATTGGAGTCATTAAAATAAGGTGAACTGATGAAATCACAAATTATTTTTACAAAAAATAAAATATTGATGGAAAAAAAAGAATTTACTAAAATTTGTACTAATAATTCACTGGGTTTTTTAGGGAAACTGATTTAAATGATGTTTTTGGAGAAAATGTATGAAAAATAAAAATATTCTACTATATTCTGCTATAATATTTTCATTTGCTAGTATTTTTTTCTCATCGGTTGCCTTTGCTGATGTTGTATCTCCAAAAAAGCAACTACAGGCAGGGATTTCCTCTGAGGATGTAATTTGCAATGAGGGATATGTCAAAGTCATAAAGGTAACTACAGGAAATCCCTCTTGTGTTAAACCTTCAACTGCTGAAAAACTTATCAGCCAAGGCTGGGCAAATCCAGTTGACCCCAAATTAATTGATGAAGCTGAAAAGATAAAACCTCCAATTGGAAATGTTAACAAACTAGCAGTAGTACAGGTAAAAGGTACTGCAGGGATACAAACTCCAAAGCTGCCTATAATAGGATATGATTTTGTTTTTGAAGTCTGCGCCCTTGGTCAAAAAATATTTGTCCCTGAAGTATTTGTAAAATCTGATAGCGATGCACAACATATAGAGTTGGCAAGTAGTATAGATGCAAATACGTGTCAGACAACCTCCACTATTGTAAAGGCTGCAAATCCAGATTCAATTACCGCTACACTTGAGAATAAGGGCGAAATATCACAGAAACTTTCTTTGCTTGAATCAAAAATTGCGGATTTAAGTCAAAAACTAGAGGCTGAGAAAAAGACTCTTGGTGAACAAGTAAGAATTGAAGACTCATCTAGTGAGTACAAAGCAAAAATTTCTGAAATTAATAAAAAAATAATTCAATTAAGACAAGAGCTTAAAGATGCTAGAGCCGATTCTAGTAGATTCTTGTTTGTTTTATCTACTACTCCGTCAAAGAGTACTGCTCCTTCAAAGTTTTCATTTTCAGGTATTCCAATTGAAGGATCAAAAGCAACTATACTCAAAGTGACCGAACAACTCACTGGTGAAGGATACAACGTAGTCTTTGAAGCATGCGCAGGTGCAAAATCTGTAAGATCTCCTTTTACTACGGTAAAATCTGACATTGATTCAAAAAATGTCATCCTAGCAAACAAAATTTCACCAAATAGCTGCCAGCTTGGTACTGGCCAGATAAAGGCGGGTGATGTAAATTCAATCCAAGTAATTCTTGAAAATACAGAAGAGTTTTCAGCAAAAATTACAAACTTGGAAGATCAGATTGTAAAGTGGCAAGCAGATCTGACTGATGCAAAAAGATCTTTGACAGAATTGGTAAAGACTGCTCAAAAGCCTGCTGACTATGAAGAAAGGGTTAACAACTTGACAAGTATAATTGTCGATTTGAGAAATCTTATCAACAACGCAAAGGCCAGTCTTCAAGGCTCATTATTTGATTATTATGAATAATTAGTATCAACTAAATTAATACACCATAATATTTCCTGAGGGAATAGATTTAAAACATCTATGTCCCCCGAAGGCCCACTTTGGTTATTTGTATTCTTAAGTTGTTATCATTTGCTATTATGTTATGTATTTTTTGTTTTGAAAATAGAAAATATATCCTAAAGCAATATTTAATTTTGGAATAGGATCAGTT
>C687J35164_10000730_pt1 | contig 11572 bp, 8 predicted proteins | sample RifCSP13_3_FD_35164 | JGI IMG/M metagenome (IMG submission 35164)
TTTTCTGGTTCATCCTGGCAACTATGATGATCCCCCACCAGGTGACCATGATCCCTGGCTATCTCATCCTGGCGCGCCTCGGGTTGCTCAACAAACTCTGGGGGCTGATCATCCCGGCCGCCATCGATGCGTTTGGTATTTTCCTCTTCCGGCAGTTCTCTCTTTCAATTCCAAATGAATTGCTCGACGCGGCCCGCGTGGATGGCGCCTCNGAGTTCCGGGTTTATCGCTCGATTATCCTATACCAGCTGGGGCCTGCGCTGGCCACGTTCGGTATGTTGACCTTCATGTTCAACTGGAACGCTTACCTGTGGCCGCTGATCGTGCTCACCGAACAAAACGTGCGCACTCTGCCGATCATTTTGACCTGGTATTCCAACCAGCACACCCAACAGCTTCACCTGACTATGGCGGCTTCGGTGATGGTCATCCTTCCAGTGCTGTTTGTTTTTATTTTTGCTCAGCGGTGGATCGTCAAAGGCATTACATTGACCGGGTTGAAGTAGACCTCGCAGAGAAAATNGACTAAAAAGGAATTGCATATGCCCAAAATTGCGATCATCGGCGCAGGCAGTAGNGTGTTTGCGACTGAAATCATGGCGGATATCCTCTCTACACCNGCCTTGGAAAACGGCGTCTTCGCCCTGGTAGATATCGATTCNGCTCGCCTGGAGCTCGCCCACCAGATGGCCGAATTTCTCATCCGGCTCTCGGGGCGACNTTGGAGTGTCGNNGNCAGCACCGAACGAAAGGATGTCCTCGCAAANAGCGACTATGTCATCAATACGATTGAGGTGGCNGGNTTGCCCAANGTACGCCACGACTACGAAATCCCTCTCAGGTATGGGGTCGATCAGTGCATCGGCGACACGATTGGTCCTGGCGGCCTCTTCAAGGCTTTGAGGACTTTACCAGCCTGGATCGAGATCCTGAAAGATGTGGAGCGATTGGCGCCGCGCAGCCTGGTAATGAACTACACCAACCCAATGTCCCTCACCGTGCTGACCGGGGTGCGCGCCTCCTGGTTGCCCATCGTCGGTCTGTGCCACTCGATCCAACACACTTCTCAGCAATTGTCCGAGTACCTGGATATTCCTTACGAGGCTATTCACTGGCGGGCGGCGGGGATCAACCACCTGGCCTGGTTCGTGGAGCTTTCTCGAGATGGCGAGGATCTTTATCCTTTGTTGCGCCAACGAGCGCGCCTGCCGGAGGTCTACGAACATGATCCGGTGCGGTTCGAGATGATGCTCCACCTGGGCGCATTCCCAACCGAATCGAGCGGACATGTCTCCGAGTACACCGGGTACTTCCGCAAACGGCCTGATCTGGTCAAAAAATACACACGCAGCGAGTATCGCGGCGAAAGCGGCTTTTATGCCAACAACTGGCCAACCTGGCGCGCCGAGGGCGATCAGGAGATTCGGGATTACCTCTCTGGGAGGAGAGCCTTCCAGATAGAACGCGGCCCTGAATTTGCTTCCTATATTGTCGAGGCGATGGAGACGAATAAGCTGGCGGTGATCTACGGCAACGTGCTGAACACGGGTTTGATCGATAACTTGCCGCGGGATGGTGTCGTGGAGGTGGCCTGCCTGGTGGATGGCAAGGGGGTACAGCCGACTCATTTCGGGCCACTCCCTACCCACCTCGCCCTGCTTAACCAGCAGCACATGGCCTTCCACGATCTGGTGGCTACAGCTGTATTGGAGCAGAACCGCGAAGCGGCGGTGCATGCCTTAATTGTCGATCCATTGACTGCTGCGGTGTGCTCGCTGGCCGAAATCCGCCAAATGTTTACCGAGATGGTCGCTGCACAGAAATCTTACCTGCCGGATTTCTTATATGTATGATCAAACCCTTTGACATCCTCGTCGCTGGGGAGATCAACCCCGATCTAATCCTCTCCTCTCCTGGTCTCGAGCCACGCTTCGGGCAGGCCGAAACCCTCGTCCAGGACGCCGAGCTGACCATCGGCTCCTCCTCGGCCATTTTCGCCTGTGGCGCAGCGCACCTGGGGTTGAAGGTCGCCTTGATTGGAATCGTCGGTGACGATCTTTTCGGAGGTTTTATGCTGAGGGCGCTTACCCAGCATGGTGTGGATATCTTGCACGCCATTGTCGATGTAGATCTTAAGACGGGCTTCAGCGTCATCCTCAGTCGCGGCTCTGACCGGGCGATCTTGACCCATGTAGGATCGATGAATGCCTTGCGCGCTGACCAGGTGACAGATGATCTGTTGGGCAGGGCGCGCCATCTGCACGTCGCCAGCTACTTTTTGCAGACTGCACTGCTGCCAGGTTTACCGGACCTGTTCCAAAGGGCACACGCTTTGGGAGCCTCAACCTCCCTAGATACAAACTGGGACCCTTCAGGGCAATGGACTGGAGTCGCCGCATCCCTCAAGTTCACAACCGTCTTTTTGCCGAATGAGGTGGAAGCCCTGGCCTTGACGCAGGCCTCAAGCGTGGAAGGGGCTTTACAAGCGCTCGCCGAAGATGTGCCAATTGTCGCTGTCAAGCTTGGGGAGCAGGGGGCGATCGCTCAGCGCGGGGATGAGATCGTGCGTGTTCCCGCATTTTCTGTGGAGGTGGTTGATACCGTTGGGGCTGGGGATTCCTTCGATGCTGGCTTCATCTATGGTTACCTGCAAGGCTGGTCGTTGGAAGCCACGCTGCGCCTGGCCGTGGCTTGTGGTTCATTATCCACTCGCGCCTATGGGGGAACCGCAGCTCAACCCACCCTTCAGGAAGCCATGGCGAGGCGATGATCCTAACCGTTACATCAAGCCCATCGATCGACAAAACCATCCTGGTGCCAGACGATCGCCTGGGCGCCATTCACCTAAGCCAGACTATGGTCCGGCCGGGCACTGCTCTGTGTGGAGATACTGGCGGCACTCCGGCAGGGTAAACCAGCGCGTCAGGCGGGTCCTGGCCAATGCTACCAGATCTTCGATGCGCAAGAGATAAACGCGCACTGTCCCGTCTTGATAGCTGCCCGTGACCAGGCGAGTTCCATCCGGGCTGAAGGATACAGCGCTGACCATTCCAACATGGCCGGTGAGGGTAAGCAGTATCTGGCCGCGCCCCACATCCCATACCTTGGCCGTCCCGTCATTGCTGGCTGTGGCCAGTTGGTCTCCATCCGGGCTGAAGGCAACGCCAAGCAGCGTGGCGGTGTGCCCGGAGAGGGTGTGCAGCTCCTGCCCGGTCAGGGCGTCCCAGATTTTGGCTGTGCTATCCATGCTGCCCGTGGCCAGGAAATTCCCATCTGAGCTGAAAGCCACGCTCGTCACTACCTGCTCATGCCCCCTCAAAGTGAGCAGCGGTTGGCCGCTCGCTGCGTCCCAAACGACGGCCGTGTTATCTGTATTTCCCGTGGCAATCCGTTTCCCATCCGGGCTGAAGGCAATCCCCCAGACTTGATCGGTCTCACCGGATAGGGAAAGCAATTCCTTCCCGCTGGTCATATCCCAGACGCGGGCCGTACCATCATAACCGGCAGTTACCAGACGGGCGCCATCCGGGGTAACGTCAATTGCCGCTATACCGTCCGTGTGAGAATCTACGGGAAAAGTATATAGTTCTTGACCAGAGGCTAAGTCCCAGACATGAGCCAGCATATCCGCGCTGGCTGTTGCCACGCGCTTCCTATCGGGACTGAATACGCCGGCCACAACCGGTGAAGCGTGGTTGAGTGTAGCGGTGTGAATGGGCGCCAGGGTTGTCGCCGGAGAGGGTTTCCATTCTTGAATCTTGAGCGTATTGCTTCCCTCGAAGTTCACCGTGGTCATGCGCGTCCCATCAAGACTGAATGTGCCGGTAAAGCCGGGCACGGTCAGCAGCTCCCCGCGGCCTGCGGAGGAGATATCCCACACCTTGGCAGTTCCATCCCGCCCGGCGGTAGCTGCCCGTTTTCCATCTAGGCTGATGGTGACGGCATTGACCGCGCCGGGCTGGCCGGCCAGGGTGAACAGTTCCTCTCCTGAGGCCGCGTCCCACACTTTGGCGATGCCATCCTGGCCGCCTGTGACTAGGAGGCTCCCATCCGGGCTAAAAGCAATTCCACGCAGCCCATTGGTGTGACCGGAAAGGGTCAGGAGCAGTTCTCCATTGGAGGCATCCCATACTTTGGCCGTGAGGTCAAAGCTGGCAGTGGCCAGGCGGGCGCCATCCGGGCTGAAGGCCAGGTCGGTGATGGAATTCGTGTGACCGGTCAAGGTGAGTATCTGCTGGCCGGTGAACGGGGAGGTCCCCGGTTTCTCAGCCAAAGCGAGCATACTTGCCACGCTCCACACCTTCACCTCGCCCTCTTCGCCAGCAGTGGCCAGGAGTTCCCCGTCCGGGCTGAAAGCGAGATCACTGACGTCACCGGCGTGGGCGGAAAGCGTAAGCAGCCGCTCTCCGCTCAAGGAATCCCAGAAGATGATCGTCCCGGCTTCGCTGGCTGTGGCGAGGCGCGCCCCATCCGGGCTAAAGGCAATCGCACCAAAATCGCCAGCGTAATTTAAGAGAGTGTGCAACGCCTCTCCTGTGGAGGCGTTCCACAACCTGATTGTGCCGTCGAGACTGGCAGTCGCCAGGCGCTCCCCATCCGGGCTATAGGCCAGGTTGACTACCTCATCGGAATGACCGGCCAGGGTGGATAACGCTGCCCCGGTAGAGGCATCCCAGATCATTGCAGCTCCGTCCGCGCTGGCGGTGGCCAGGCGTTTCCCATCCGGGTTGAATGCCACTGACCAAACATCATCCTTGTGCCCTGAAAGGGTCAGCACAGCGCGNGAAACCTGGACGGCGCGGTGCAGGGCATTTTCTGCCTCCGATGTGTTCGCAGTGGACACGGCTTGCAGCGCCAGTAAGATGCTCCGTTCGGGATCTGTTTCCAGGTTGTTAATCGCTTGCGCCGCCAATTCGTGCGAGCGAGCGGTTAAGGCTTCTTGCTCTGCCTGCCTGGCGTTCACCCTGGCCTGGCGGCCAAGTAAAAGCGCTGCGGCTGCCAGGATTCCGGCGAGGATGAACGCCCCGATCAGGAATAGGGCGCGGCGCCTGAGCTGCTCAGCGTTGCGGGCTTCTTCTTGCGCGCGCTGTCGCTCCGCCTCGGCCAATTTGCGTGCTGCTTCCAGCTCTNGCTGGCGCTGCCCTTCACGCTCGGCGGCTTCTTTCTCGGCCCAGGCGTTGGACTGCTCTAGAAAAGCCCGTTCCAGGACGTTCAGGTCCTTTGCATGGGCCTTGGCCCAATCCAAAGCTTGGGCCAGCTGCGTCCCGCGATATAGCGCCCCCGGATCGCGCTGTAGCCGTTCCCACGCCTGAGCGGCGGCGGTGATCTGGCGGTGCAGCCGCAAGCTGGCCCGGTTTTCCTCTAACCATTGGCGCAGCCGGGCCCATTCACGGATCAAGGCCTCGTGGGCCACTTCGGCAGTCTCAGCAGAAGTGGTGATCAGGCGAGCATCAGCCAGGGCTTTCAGGGTGGTGGCTATCGCCGCGCTCTGCGCCGGTGCTTCCTCCGGTCGGGGAACCAGCTCGGTCAGGGTGGCGCGGCGGCGGGTATCTGTCCCCGCCTCTCCCAGCTCGGTCAGCTGCAGGAAGATACTGCGCGCAATCGCTTGTTCCTCAGGCGATAGGCGGGCGAAAGTCGTCTCAGCGGTGTGCGTGATCGCCCCGCGTATACCGCCTGCCTCGGCATAACCGGAGATGGTGAGCGTTCGGCCGCGCCGGCGCTCCCAGGTTTCGAGCAGAGCGTGGGAGAGCAGGGGCAATGCGCCGGGCTCAGGCTGCTTGCCCTCTTCCGCTCCGATGTCGTGCAAGAGCAGGTCGACCAATCCGGGTTCCAGGCTCCATCCACCGCGTTGGGCGGGTTTCTCGATCGCCTGGTGCAGTTCCGCAGCGTTCATCGGGCCAATGTATTCCTGCCGCTGGCTCAACGCCTGGCGTAAATCGGGGTACGGCGCGCAGTGGGCGTAGAAATCGGCGCGCAGGGCGATCACTACGATCACCAAGCCATCATCTCCTCCGCCAGCTTGCTCAGATTCTGCCTGCCCAGCTCCCGCCGCATAGAGCAGGTTGTCGATAAAAGCCTTACGTTCAGCCTCGTCCTGGCACAGAGTGAAGAGCTCCTCGAATTGATCGATCGCTAAAAGCAAGTTCCCTTTTCTCACCTCCTCTATCCCACTGAGGGGTAAGCGATAAGGGTCAGGGGGAAGCATGCTTAATGCAAATCGGTGGAGACTACGTGGGTCGCGGGCCAGGTCACCGCTCAGCCTGGTAGAGGCGGCCGTAGACCTGGAGCGGGAGGTCAGGCTGGCGGCGAGGGCTGCCAGGGGATGAGCGGTAGGGGTGATCACGTTGATCGGCCAGCGATCCGATCCAGCTGGGGGGAGCATTCCGTTGGCGAGCGGCTGGCCGCTTTTTAGGGCTGGGATCAGTCCGGCGCGCACGATGGACGACTTCCCGCTGCCCGAGGCGCCGAGCACCGCCAGGAAACGGATCCCCTCCTGGACAACCTCCGGATCAGGTAGGAGCGATTCCTGTAAGCGGGCGATCAGTTTTGCCGTCAGCAGCTCTCGGCCGAAAAAGAAGTCCGTGTCGTCTTCGTCAAAATACTCCAGCCCTTTATAGGGCGGTTTGCCGGGGGCTGGTAGGTCCCTTTGGGCCTCAACAGCCTTGACGAGTGACCCGTCCCGAATATTCTCGTAGAGCAGGATGGTCTCTGCGGCTGGCTCGACACCCAGTTCTTCGGCCAGCAGCTTGCGGCAGGATTCATATTGGGCTAACGCCGCGCCCCGCTGGGCATTGAGCGCCAGCAGGCGCATCAGCTGCTGGTGAGATTCATCCAGCCAGGGTTCCAATTCGACCTGCCGCCAGGCATAGGGAATGGCACGCTCGTATTCGCCGCGCCCTTCATAGATCGCTCCCAGGTGATGCATGACGGATAGCGCCTGCTGGTTGAGCTGTTCCCGCTTGAGCAGGACCCATTCTTCGAAGGCTGGGCTATCTTTAAGTCCAAATCCTTCCAGGAACCCTCCACAATACAAAGCAGCCGCCCCTTCTAATTGATCTATCCCGGCTTGCAGGGGCCTGCCTTCCGCCAGTGCTACCCTGAAAGCGGTTACGTCGAGCCAATAATCGCTGGTGGAGTTGAACTGGATTGTCTCGCGGGTGATGGATAAAAAAGGGGGGAAGGTGCGACTATCGCCGATAATCTTACGCAGATTGAAGAGGGCGCTGCGCAGGCTGGTATGGGCGGCCTGCTCAGACCAGTCGGGCCATAACAGCCCGGCCAGGGTTTGGCGAGAGTGGGGCCGTCCAGCTTCGACGGCCAAGTAAGCCAGCAGGGCGCGCACCTTATCCGACTTGAAACCGTCAACCGGCTTCCCATCCAACGTCGCCTGGAAAGGTCCCAGGAAGCGCATTGACAAGTGAGCCATCCGCCCTCCCGATTAAGGTTTTGCGCTCATCCAGTCTGAGTCTATTATAGCGGTTTTTAGCAGGTTGTCCAAACCTGTCTCCGAATCTCAAGGAGTATTCATGGCGCGTCACGATCTCGTCACGATTGATTGCTAAACTCAAGACAATCAAGGATGGAAACTAAGACCGAGAGGAGGTCACTGACCATAGTTCAATTGATAGTTCTACCATTTACGACTTGTTTAAAACCATCTGTTTATATGTCCGGGAAATTCAAGAGTCGGGAGGCATGATAAGAAGCAACGATGTAACTATGTGACTATTAAACTATTCGATTATAGGAGTTCGTGAAAAATGAAGAAAATTCTGTTTGTCCTGAGTCTGGTTTTGATCTTGCTGGCTGGCTGCCAGCCCAATGTTAATAAAGCTGTCCTGAGCAGCACGGAAGCGGTTGGCGCCAGCGAACCCGCTGCCCAGGCGCAGCCTGCACCCACCCAACCTCAGCCGACCGCTACTCCGCTCCCCCCTACGCTGACCGTTATACCGCCGACCCCGACACCTCTACCACCCACCCCTGCCCTATCTCCTGAAGCCCTGGCTGGTTCCATAACTGACCTGGTTGGCACCTGGAAGGGAAGGTGGAGTGATACAACCTCGATCTACCAGGAGTTTACAGGGGATGGGACCTACCGGGTCTTTTTCCCCAATGGGGATGAGATCTCTTCCGGGCGGTTCTCGTTTGAAGGAGGGCAGATCCGATACGTGAGTGTAAAAGGAGCAGCCGCCGACCGATGCGTGCAGAACCCCTCCGCCATCTATGAAGTTTATGTCACCAAACGGGGCGACCAATCGGTCAAACTCAGGTTTGTGTTGGTCGGCGAAGACAATTGCGTGGATCGGAAAGAATTCCTGGACGGAAAAACNCATACCTGGTTTGAACCATAAGGCAGATCGATCTCAGGGTGAGAGACGTCCTTGAAAGGCGCGTCACTCACCTCCGAAACGATATNATGAGATCAGGGAGTGGGAGTTACCTGGCTTTCATGCTGCGCCTGTGGCCGGTCGAACAGGATGGAGAAATGGTCTGGAGGGCTTCCCTGGAGAGCCCACTCACCGGCGAGCGGCGGGGGTTTGCCACGCTGGAGGCGTTGATCGCCTTTCTGCAGGCGGAGATCATCCGGGCAGAAGGCCCGAAAAAGCCAGAGGATTGCAAATGACCCCCAATCGACTCGTCAGACTACTGCCCGCAGCCCTGTCATCTGTTCACTAACTTCCCATAACCGCTTGGCGATGGTTTCATCATAGGAAGCGGGTGAGGAGGCCACCGCTTTCTCGTCAACGAAATATTTCCCGGTGACCCCCTCGACTTCCGGCGAGGTTGCCAGGTAAATTACTGTCTGCGCCCCTTCCTGCGGGGTGCGGCCGGCCAGCTTCTGGGCTAACTTCGCCCCCCAGGCTACCAACCACCCGTTGTTATGCGCGAAGCTGGACGCCACGAAGCCGGGATGGAGCGCGTTGGCGGTGACACCAGTCCCGTCAAGCCGCCGGGCCAATTCGTAGGTGAAGAGCAGGTTCGCCAATTTAGACTGGCCATAAGCTGCCCAGCTGTTATAGAATCCCCCGCCTTTCAGGTTGGCGAAGTCCATCCTGGCGGACTGGTGAGCGTCCGAAGAGACGTTTACGATCCGTGCCGGGGCACTGGCTTTGATCATATCGAGCAACAGGTTGGTCAGCAGGAAATAGCCCAGGTGATTGAGGGCGAAGGTCAGCTCGATGCCATCCACGCACTCCTGGCGGGTGAAGTAATAGGCGCCGGCGTTGTTCACCAACACATCCAGGCGGCTGTACTTACTTTTGAATTCATCCGCCAGACGCCTCACCTGCGCCTGGGAGGAGAGATCAGCGTTGAGGAATTCCACCTCCAAGTTGCCGGTCTCAGTTTTAACGCGCTCTCCGACCGCGGCGCATTTATCTGGATTTCGGCTAACTCCGACAACCGTGGCCTCCATGCGGGCCAGCTCGTGCGCCGTCACCGCGCCGATGCCCGCCGTAGCGCCCGTCACTAAGCATACCTTATCTTTCATTCTAGGGCATCAATTTCTCTGGGAACTTTGCCTAAACGCGCTTCTAGCGGCGTCGAGTGTTTGTTCGATCACTGGGTTGTCGTGCATGAGTGAGACAAAGCCGGCCTCAAACTGCGATGGTGGTAAGTATATCCCCTTCTCTAACATTATTCTATGGAAGCCCGCGAAATGCGTCAAGTCACAGGTCTTTGCTGTGGGCCAATCGCGCACCTGGTTCTCCGTAAAGAAAAGTGTGAACATGGTGCCGGCGCGGTTTACCTGGACTGGCACGCCTGCCTGCTGGGCGAACTTAACAAGTCCAGCAGCCAGTCGAACTGCAGAGGTTTCTATAGATTCCCATACTACTGGTTTTCGCAGGATCGCAAGGGTAGCGATTCCCGCCATCATCGCCAGGGGGTTTCCGGAAAGCGTCCCGGCCTGGTAGACTGGCCCGGAGGGGGCGATCATCTCCATAATATCACGCCGCCCGCCATAGGCTCCAACTGGCAGACCGCCGCCGATCACTTTACCCAATGTCGTCAGATCCGGTTGTATATTGTAAAGCGATTGTGCACCCCCTGGGTGGACGCGGAAACCGGTCATGACTTCGTCGAAGATGAGTAAGGCGCCGTTCTCGGAAGTCAGTTGCCGCAGGCCTGGCAAGAAGCCATCTACGGGAGGCACGACGCCCATGTTGCCAGCGATGGGCTCGATAATTACCGCGGCAATTTCTTCGGGATAGCGGCGGAAAAGCTTGGTCACCGATTCCAGGTCATTGTAGTGGGCTACCAAAGTGTCTCGAGCGGTTTCGGGGGGCACACCAGGTGAATCCGGAAGGCCCAGGGTGGCGACGCCCGAGCCAGCTTTAACCAGCAAGAAATCGGCGTGGCCGTGGTAGCACCCTTCGAACTTGACGATCTTATTCCGCCGGGTGTAAGCGCGAGCAAGGCGCAGGGCGCTCATCGTCGCTTCTGTGCCGGAGTTGACGAAACGCAGCATTTCCAGGCCGGGCAGGAATCTTTGGATCAGGTAAGCCAGTTCAATCTCAAGCGGGTTGGGCGCGCCATAACTGGTGCCGCGTTCCAGCGCGGCTTTCATGGAGGCAATTACCTCCTGATGGGCGTGGCCTAGAATCAGCGGACCCCATGAGAGCACGTAGTCTACATATCGGTTGCCATCCACGTCGTAGAGATATGCGCCCTCTCCTCGATCAAAGAAGATTGGCTGCCCACCCACTGCACGAAAAGCCCGTACTGGAGAGTTCACGCCACCGGGAAAGAGTAATTGGGCCTGTTGAAAGAGCTGCATCGAGTGCGAGATGTTCATAGGATTTCCTATTCTGCGGTTTCGGTTGAAGGGTTTTGGTTGAAAACGGGAATGCTTCCCTACAACCAGCTATGTAAGATTCGATTTGCTGCCAGCTGGCCGGAGTGAATGCAATCCGGGATGCCGACACCGTGGTAGCCGTTTCCTGCCAGGGCCAGGCCAGGATGCTTTGCCAGGGCTGTTTCGATGCGGGCAAGTCGTTCAGGATGCCCAAGGTTATATTGGGGCATAGCCCGATCCCAGCAGAAGACGCGTGCCAGAGCTGGTTCGGCATCAATGTGAAGGGTCTGGCGCAATTCATCCTTCGCCAGGGATAGCAGTCCGGCTTCGTTCCAGGGGATTTCGTCTTCCTCACCTGCACGGCCGATGAATACCCGTAATAAGACGAAACCCTCGGGAGCACGGTGGGGGAACTTGGTCGAAGTCCAGGTACAGGCCAAGGCTCGCCGACCTTCACAACGTGGGATGACGTAGCCATAGCCATCTAGAGGGTGGGGCAGATCACGCTTTCGGTAAGCCAGAGAGACGGTGGCCGTGGAAGTGTAAGGGATCGCCTGTAACTCGACAGCCAGGAGCGGATCGAGGTCGGTCAGCAGCTCGCCAGTGGTATAAGCTGGGGTCGCGAGGATGACAGCGTCTGCCGGGAGGCTCTCGCCGTTTGCCAGCTCAACATGGTAGCATTTGTCTATGGCAACCACCTGGCGGACGGGCGAGCCCAATCGAAGTTTGGTGTAAGCTGCATCCAGTCGAGCTATCAGGGCTTCCACCAGCTCGGCC
>C687J35164_10000733_pt1 | contig 11560 bp, 12 predicted proteins | sample RifCSP13_3_FD_35164 | JGI IMG/M metagenome (IMG submission 35164)
TGGGTCGAACGGGTTTCTCTTCGATGTTGGCGATGTGGACCAGTTGGCCGAACATCTTTTGGTACTGTTGCGTTCTCCTGAATTACGCCAAAAGATGGGCCGAGAGTCTCTGCGGATGATAAAAACCTGGGATTATGACTCGTGCGTAAAGGGAATTAAGCAGGTGCTGGATCGCACTACGATACGGGAACTTCGTCCAGCGCAGCACGAGTTAACATGAACTTTTCTGCGCTATCTAACAACTCGCTCATCGGGAAGATCCTCCGGCAACCGCTGCGTTTAATTCCTCGTGAAACTCCGCTGCGGGTTCTGCAGGGACCTCTCATGGGAAAGCGATGGCTCGCCGGATCCCACACTCATGGTTGCTGGCTCGGAAGCTACGAAGCGGAGATACAAAAGANNTTCGCAAATGAGGTGCAGGCGGGCGAGGTTGTATTCGACATCGGCGCAAACGTTGGGTTCTACAGTTTGCTGGCATCTGTGCGGGTTGGACCAACGGGAGCTGTCTACAGTTTTGAGCCATTGCCTCAAAATACAAAACTGCTTAAGAAGCACCTTCAGATAAACAAGATTCAGAATGTGACGGTTCTTGAGGTCGCCGTTTCTAGTTTCGAGACCAGGAGCAGATTCGACGACACGTCCGGGCCAGCATCGGGTCACTTCTCCAAAAAAGGTCGACTGCAAGTGCAGTGCGTTAGCATCGATTTCCTGGTTTCTCGCGGACGCGTACGGCCGCCGAACTGCATGAAAATCGACGTTGAAGGTGCCGAAGCCCAGGCGCTTTCAGGGGCGGAAGCGGTCCTGCAGGCTTACCAGCCGAAAATCTTTCTGTCTACTCATGGACCAGAGGCCAGAAGAGACTGCACAGAAATCTTGCGAGGTTTCGGATATCACCTTGAACCCCTTACAGGAGCGAATGGCCTCGCTGGCGACGAATTTTTTGCCTCTGCGGCTTAGTTACTAAGAACGGTGGTAGAAGCCCAGATCACAGCAAATCCGGTTCGAACGAATTCAGCGTCGGCGATGCTCGCACGGGTGAGTCGCGGAATGGGGGCGTTGTCTCTTAACGCCTCCGTACAGGTGATTGCCCAGATTGCTGTTGTTCCCGCGGCGCTGTACGCGTGGGGAAAGGTGCGCTATGGCGAATGGATTGTAATTACGGGTCTGGTTACGTTCCTGAGGCTGACTGACCTTGGGCTACAGACTTATGTAGTTAATCGATTGTGTGCAAGTTATGCGCGCAGTGAACGGGAAACGTTAGAGCGAGATTTGCACAATGCGCTTCGCGCGCAAATCCCTCTCGTAGTAGCGATTACGCTTCTGGCTGCGATTACCCTGGCAACACTACCAGTTGCGCAAATGCTGAGAGTTCAAACCCTCACCAGCACCGCATTTAATGTGGTCGCAATGCTCATCGCCGTAGAACTACTTCTCGGTGTCCCAATGGGCATAGTCGCAGGAGTTTATCGCGCCACGGGCAGGTTGGCTCGCGCTGCTCTGGTCGGCACGTTTCAGCAAGCGGTGCTAACAGTTCTGACCATTTCGTTGATCTTGTTCAATGCGAGCTTTGTCAGTCTTGCCACGGCTCGGGTCGTGGTGGGCATCATTGTTTCGGTATGGATTGTCTCGGATCTGCGGCGACTGTATCCATGGTTGCGAATCTGGAAGGGGGAAGGGGACTGGCGTGACGGCGTACGGATGATGGGCCCAGGAATCTTCTTTATCCTATTCCCCTTGGCGGATTTCTTTTCTACCCAATTCACCATACTCGTTCTTCAACAGTCAGCGGACGGTGGTCAGGTAAGCTTGCTGGCCACTCACCGCACAGTTGCAAATATTGCCGTGATGGCTAGCGGTCTCTTAACGAATGCCGTGTGGCCAGAATTGACGGCCCTCCATGCACGTGGTGAGTTCGAGCAACTGAGGAAAACTCATCGAAGTTTAGCTCGTATGAACATGTGGATCGTTGGAATGATAGTTATTGGAACATTTCCTTTCATACCCCACATCTTCCCGCTTTGGACCGCACGAGAATTGTCTATCGATACTTTAACTCTGTTAGTGCTTTTGCTTCGCGTCGTCATCTGGGGGCTCTGGAGCGCTAGTCTGACGATGCTCTGCGCTGTCAACAAGCAGAAGACTGTAGCTCTCATAGTCGTTGGAGCAGCAGCACTCACATCGCTCTCATCGCTCTGGCTAATACCTATTGCTGGAATTCGTGGAGCCGCTCTGGCCCAATTGGTAGGAGATCTCGCATTTTCGTCATGGTTGATCCCTCTGGTGGCAATTAAACAAACCAGGGATAGATTAGCGAACTACCTACGCGAAACAGCACCAGTAGCAGCGATCGGACTGGTAATACCAGCTTTCGCCGGGCTTATTGGGTGGACGCTAATAACCTCTACTGGACTAAAGTTTGGTCTCCTGGTCCCATTGGTAATCAGTTCTGCCGCTGCTTTGATGTGGTTTCAACTGGCACCTTACGAACGTTCGGCGTTGTTCCACTCAATAGGCAGACCCTTTACAAGGTGATGAAAGTTTCTTCGTGTTAAGTTGCGCTCGGTAGCTTGCCTTCGGTCGATTCCGGTATGCCTGCGCCTGAACTTATTTCCCCTCGGACGCTGACGCCCTATCAACAAGTCTGGTTAAGGGTGGGTCGAACATATGGAACGTGGAGAGTGCTTTCTCGTCTCGTTGGCCATTCAGCTACAGTCAGATGTTTTGACGGGTTGCCGTTCTTTCTCAACCTTAGAGATCCAGTTGGAATTCAGGTACTACTAAAAGGATTTGACGAGCAGGACGAACGTAATCAGATATTGGGCCGTCTGCCTCCTGATTCGATCATTCTGGATGTAGGGGCTAATCATGGTGTGTGGGCCCGCTGGCTCGCGTATTGTTATCCGCAATCCACGATATACNCCTTTGAGCCATCCGCGGAGACGTGTAGTTTTTTTGCGCTTGAACACGGAAGGATTTCCCAATATCTACGCCATACAGGCAGGATGCGGAGATGTTGCAGGTGACTCCTACCTGTCTGCTGAACCAGCTACAGGGTTGCGGCATATTGCCAGCCATGGGGAGCCTGTTTCGATAGTTCGCCTCGATGATTTCTGCTCAACCTTACGCAGAATGGACTTTATCAAGATCGACGTTGAAGGTATGGAACTCGCCGTACTAAGCGGTGCTAGAACTACTTTAGAAAAGATGCGTCCGGTTTTGTTGTTTGAGTACGCCGAGTCAACGTCGGGTCGTTACAAAATCAATTTTAGTGACTTGTTCGAATTCCTAAGTGAGTTTGATTATTGCGTTGAGCGAATTCCGAAAACAAACAACTACCTTGCCTACGTAGTTCCGTAAACGTCCCTTGGATGGTGATTCAGAAAATCCGTAATAGGAATCGGTCACCTGAAGTTCTGCATTGAAATGGTTCCAGTTAGCATTTGCCTTACTACCTTTAATCGCGCGGCGGTTCTGCCCCCAACTTTGGACAGTATCTTAGTCCAAACGTTCGGCGATTTTGAGCTGATCATTAGCGACGATTGCTCGACCGACGAGACGAGAGATGTATGTGAAGATTATCGGAGCCGAGATCGACGGATCAGGTATTTTCGTAACGCCAAGAACCTTTCCATGCCGGGGAATTTGAATGCTGCCATCAGCAAGGCCAGCGGGGATTACATCGCGAACCTACACGATGGGGACGTTTACCGAGTGGATTTGATAGCAAGATGGAAGGAAGCGTTAGATTCCGAGACCGATACGCCTTTCGTCTTTAATGCCTATAAGGCAAAGCTGTCTGATGGTTCCGTCCGATTGTTTTGCGAGCCCTTCACAGGCAGGATTCCAGGTGAGTACATAGGGACCCATTACTTTCGTACCCTTACTTCGTGCGTCTGGGGGACCGTAATGGCTCGAGCCTCTACTTACCGCGAGCACGGCCAGTTCGATTCACGGTTTGGCTTCATCAGTGACGTCGACATGTGGTTGCGTTTAGTGAAACGGTCAGCAGCCGCATATGTTTCTGAACCGCTAATCACAATCGCCGAACGCGAGCCTAACCACCCTTTTGCTCACCAATCCTGGCAGCACCTGTTTTGGCAGTTTGGGATCTACTACGAACATGTAAACGAATACCGATCGCTTTATCCGGGCATTGAAATACCTTCTCCCTCTGACGAGACGGTAATGCGCCGTAGGGTGTTGTTAAAGGCTATGCTCAGTTTGATTAGGAGTCGGCAATGGGATCGTGTGCAAGAAGGTCTCGCTATCTGGCGAGATTCCGATGACCCATTACTTAAGACTGCGGGCATTATGTTCGGTCGACCTCAGGGAATTCCGGGTTGGTATGACCGGAGATGCTGGATCAGTGGGAGGACATGCACCGCGGACGCTTAAGGGAGCAGGATGGCTAATCGCCTGCTGAGCAAAATGCAACGAATGCTGATGCCTAGTCCGGTTAAGGCAAGGCACATCGAGTACTCAATGTTGTACTCGGAGGATGACGCGGTCTCGCGGCCATCACCACGATTGATCGATTTGGCAGTTGAAACAATCAGGCAGACACAGCTAATCCCTGATCTCGAAGATATTAGTAAACGGACNGACGGAAGGTTAACTTACGGACGGAAAAGACTGTCACTTTGGCCCGGCGAACACTACAAACTGCTGGCCGGCTTGGTTAAGGTCTTGAGGCCTCTTCGCGTAGTTGAAATCGGCACAGCCGAGGGCCTGTCTGCATTGACCCTATTGAAATACTTACCAGAAGAGGGGTCAGTTTTGACGTTTGATGTAGTTCGATGGAATCGATATCCGAATAGCTGTCTCCAGCAGTCGGACTTTGACAGTGGAAAGCTGGTTCAGCTTGTTGCAGATCTCGGCGATGCAGACACCTTTCAAGCCTACAGAGATACCTTAATCAAAGCGGATCTCGTTTTTATAGATGCTGCCAAAGACGGGTTTTTGGAGCGACGATTGATTGGGCATTTTGAGAAGCTTAATTACGAGTCCGACCCAATATTTGTATTTGACGACATTCGTTTGTGGAACATGCTGCACGTTTGGCGGGACTTATCTTGGCCCAAACTGGATCTCACTTCCTTTGGGCATTGGTGCGGTACGGGCATAGCAGAAGCACCAAGCATTAAGCCCCGTGGACATTGGTGTTAAGTCTATATCGCGCTCTGTTTCCTTTGCGTACAACTTACTGTGTCACTGATCTTACGCCGTCTCCAGCACCAAATGGCTCGACTTTGGTGGGTCCGGTTATGTTTCGTTTAAGCGTGCGCCACCTTAAAAGGAAGGCACTGGAGAATTGTATCTGGGTGGGAGTCCGTCCTCCTCCAGATCTAAAGGATATTCCTGGATATCTGCATCCACTGGAATGTCGGTTCCTTTACTGGCTAGCAAACAGAGTTTCTGCCGGCGGGGTCGCCCTGGAAGTTGGCTCATTCAAAGGGAAGTCGTCCGCGAATATAGCTGCTGGACTATCTGCCGGCTCGCGATTGGTATGTGTAGATACCTGGATGAACGATGCCATGCCATATGACTCTAANGCTGACGTCTTTTCGGAGTTCGAACAGAATGTGCGGCAGTATGCTGACCGGATTGATACGCATCGCAATACCTCAGTTACTGTCTCGGAGTCCTGGAACCAGCCTATCGATTTGCTTTTTATAGACGGCGACCATTCTTACGAAGGTTGCAGCTCAGACCTGGAATCATGGATGCCATTTGTGAGACCCGGTGGGTACGTTGCGTTGCATGACAGCGCTGAGAGGGGCGTTGTTAAAGCTATTGAAGAGCTCTTTCCAGAACATCAACGCACCTCTGAAATGAATGTCTGGTCGATCTTCGCTGCCAGAAAGAAGCGCTACGATGCGAGACAAACTACCCGCCGTCTCGGTGTGTGTGCCGACCTATAACTATGGCCGCTTCCTGGCTGATTGCCTGGAGAGCGTCCTGAATCAGACCCTTTCTGATTGGGAATTGATAATTTCTGACGACTGCTCATCTGACAACACACAGGAAATCGCCGCTCAATACGTTCAACGCGACTCGAGGATCGTCTACCTGAGAAATCCAAAGCGGTTTGGGATGAACGCCAATGTCAAGAAGGCGGCGGAAGCTGGGCGAGGGCGCTATTTGAAGATGCTTTGTTCCGATGATTGGCTTGCGAGCGAATGTCTTGAAAAGCTTTATGACCTTATGGAGCAAAACTCGTCTGCCGCTCTTGCAACGTCCGCGGAGTTTCTTACAACTGAATCCCGACAACCACTGAAAAAGCAGTTTCTGTTTGGAGCCGATGTATCAAAGATTCCAGGAAGACAGATGCTCAATCGCATGGCTAGAGGAAGTGGTTTAGGTGGACACTCGAGCTTCTTTATCAGGTCTGATGCGTATCGAGCCGTAGGAGGTTACGATGACAGCCTCCTTTACGCGGCGGATTTGGACCTGGCCGCTCGTCTTTGTCGCGTGGGAGACTATCTGCATACCGACCAACCACTCTTCTATGGTCGGTCTCATGGACTCTCCAGTTCTTCCGTTAATCCTGCAAAACTCCTCGATGTGATTGATTCATTTACAATTCCCGACAAGGTATTCCAGCCACGACGGTTTCCAGACTTAGAATGGCGGCGCTACCAACTGATGACCGCGCGATTAACCGCACGATATGTTGTGAATTCTTTTCTTCAACAGATACGAGGGCAGAACAGTTACGCACGAGAGCTACGCAGCCTACTGAAGAAACAAGGGAACTTTCGATTCGGCATTCCTCTTCTCGCCTTTCACATCCCGTTTCGACTGTTCAACCGAGTAACTGGAAGGAGTCGGCCGATTAGCGCGAAGACGGTTAACAATCTGCAGACGCCAAACACTTTTCGGCACACTAACGCCTGACAAGTGATATGCGATTTCCGCTCGCAAAAAATCCTGAGCAAAAGGGGCCTTGGACGGAACTCAAAGTTCACGCTGGAGCCGTGTCGATCATAGCCACCACCCTTTTATGGACCGATCCAAATACAACTCTCGTGCTTGGNGGCGTCACGATGTTTCTTGTTTACGCCCTTCTGGGTTTTCGGGAAGCCCAAAAGGCCCCATTGTGGTTGACACCCCTTTCCTTCTACTTCTTTTGGTACTGCATCGGGTTGGGCGTTTCGCCGCTCTACGTTGGTCTTACCACGGACCTTGGTGAAACTGTCCGATTTGCCAGTGAACGATCTGCCGTGGGCTTGTCCGATCTTGCTGGGGGTTACGTTTTGTTTCTGGTCGGCGCAGTGGTCGTGCACGCCGGCATCCAATTGCTGCGACCTCACGAAACACGAAGATCCCACGGCAATGAGAAGCATTTGATCGGTTGGCTGCTAGTGGTGTGGATTATCGGCCTTCTGTTCCAGTTGCGTCCCGGATACGTAAGCTTTTTGGGAGGGGCTAACCGGATTTTCGCTGTAGCCTTAGTCGGCGCCACCTGCGCCTTTGCCGTAACGCCCCGTCACCGTTTTGGCTTATCGCGGCTTACGTTCATGTTGATACTAGTTTTGGCAACCGCCGGATTGTTCTTTGGAAACCTCGCTTCGGGTTCAAAAGCCTACATCATGTTCTCGTTCTTGCCCATCTTCTGGTTCTTCATCATTCGACCACGCTTAAGGATCTGGATGGCGCCTTTCGCGCTTTGTCTCGGACTTTTCTACCTCGGCATAGTCGCACCCGTAGTGCATACGGCTCGACAACGACCCGTTCTGGAAGGTGAGGATCCAAGAGCGCACCTGGTGGAAACGTTCAACAAGTGGAGTCAGGAAAAACAGAACCCTTTGAACGAGTCCTTCCTGGCAGAACAGTTGGACCAGTTTATCAACAGACAATTCGATGCGGTTCCAGTCGGCTTCTTTGTGGGTGAAGTTAAGCACGGGGGATTGCTCTGGGGCGAGACGATGCAGTATGCCTCCTACTCATTCATTCCGAGAATCATTTGGCCCGACAAACCGACCGTAACGCGCGGAGGCTGGTTCAGTACTTATCTCGGCTTGTTTCAGTTGGAAAGCGATGCGACCACGGCGATTGGAATGACGGCAGTGGGAGAGCTGTATTGGAATTTTGGAACTATCGGTGTTGTTGCAGGGATGTTCCTAATTGGCCTGGGCCAGGGTCTACTCTGGCGTACTGCGGGAACTGATCCCCGAGAACAGCCGGTTCACATGCTCCTTTACGTTTCAACGGTCCTTGGAATGTCGGATATGCCTGAGGCCGTCACCGTTTTCGTCGCAATAGTTTTGTCTTTCCTAACTTTCAAGGCAGCTATCGTCGCTTTCGAAACCGTAAGTCATCGGAAGCGAAGTGAGAGTATGAAACCGCGGTTCTCGATCGCGCGTTAGCNCNGTNNNTCAACNGCANTGAACTCCACCGCCGAAATCACCAACGCCTACTATCAGACAACCGCCGCTCGTAGTCACGAGGCAACCCTTCGGTACTACGAGGAGAACGCAGCAGCACTATTACGCCGCTTCCGCCGTTGGCTACCTGAATCAAAGGACGCGAACTGTCTCGATCTCGCATGCGGGTGCGGAGAGTTCGTCTTCTTATTGGAGACCTTGGGGTATAAGAACGTCGCTGGCGTTGATCTCTGCGAAGAAGAACTGATCCACGGCCGCAAGTTCGTGAAGGCGCCTCTTTTTGACGCCGACGTTCTCGACTTTCTACGCACGAGTTCAACGGCTTCGCTCAATTTCATAACTGCCCTGAACTTTCTCGAGCACGTATCTAAAGAGAAGCTGTTAGAGATCCTGCGCGAGTGTAGTCGCGTGCTTCGCCCCGGTGGCACGTTGGTAGCTATGGTTCCTAATGCCNTTTCCCCGTTCGGTTCACTTACACGTCACTGGGATATAACTCACGAGTGGGCTTTTACGACGAACAACTTTCGTCAACTCGCCACGCTTTGTGGGTTCTCACCGGACGTTAATTTTAGAGAGTGTGGACCTGAACCACATGGACTTGTGAGTGCTGCCAGGTTTGCTTTGTGGCAGTTGGTTCGTGCTGGAATTGCTATGCGATTGCTGGTGGAGTTGGGAACCACAAAGGACCGCATCTATACGATGGACATGCTTGTGAAGCTGCGGAGAGCGAGTAATTGAAAGGAAGTTTTCGCGGTAGCAGGAAACGGAATCTCCACCGGGCAAGCCGGTGGCATGAACTTTATAACGAGCGAAACGGGATACCAATGCTGCGGTCCGCACGAGCCTCATGTTGAAGATTCTCTTCCTGGGCGAAAATTGGTACGGCAGTTGTGCGAGAGCATGCTGTTTTGCGCTGCGCCGGCAAGGTCATGACGTCACGGATATCGACCAACAGACCGTGTTCCCGCAACTCCGACGGAAGGCTTCCCGGGCGGCCCTCCGTGCTCTGCGGCCCATGCTTTCAGTGGAATACAATGAACTAATCCTCGACACTGCCCACTCGTTTCAGCCAGACTTGTTACTCGCGTTTAAGGGTCAATTCCTTGCAGCGGATACACTGCGGCGCCTTCGGGCTGATGGAATTGCACTCTACAACTATTACCCTGACACTTCTGCGTTTGCCCATGGGTCGATGTTGCAGCACTCACTTCCTGAATACGATTGCACGTTCTTTACGAAAGAGTTTCTGGCAGAAGATGTAATCAAACAAGTGCCCTTGAGAGAGACTGTTTACCTTCCACATGGATATGACCCTGAGATACACAAGCCGGTGCATCTGGATCAAAGAGACCGCTCCCAGTACCAATGTGATGTCGGTGTGATTGCAACCTTCACAGCTAGAAAAGAGCAGTTACTCGATGAGCTCGTTAGTATCAGACCGAAGATCAATTTGCGAATATGGGGTAATCAGTGGGAGAAAATCGGGTCCAGGAATCTACGTCCCTTCATCTGTGGTGCGCCGTTAAATGGAACGAGCTACGCAAAAGCTATTCGTGCCTTTCGAATTAACCTGGCGATTATGTCGGGTATTGTTAAGGGTGCGTCACAAGGGGATGAAACCACAACAAGAACTTACGAGATTCCTGCCTGCGGCGGCTTTATGCTGCACGAGCGAACCACTGAGGCGCTTCGGTTGTACGAGGAGGGGAAGGAGATTGCTTGCTTTAGCACGGTCGAGGAATTAGCCGAGAAGATCGACCACTACCTGGCCCATCCAAATGAACGCGCACAGATAGCCGCAGCCGGTCACGCGCGCTGTGTGCCGGCATACTCCTACGACAATCGAATGGCGGAGATCGTTCGTTGGCATGAGCAACACACAGCCAGCTCACACTTGACGACCGCAGTTGCTTCTTGATACTCGCTCTTCAGACAACCACGTTCGGGGCTTACGGAGGGATTCCGACTTACAACCGCTGCGTCTGCAAGACTCTGAACGAATTAGAAAATCGCGGCCGTGTTCGAGTACTTGTGTTGACAGATACCCCGGCCGACGTTCATAAGCACGCCTCAAAGTACCCCCATCTCTCTTTAGAAAGCTTCAGCGGAAATAAGTGGGCTTTTCTGTGGAGATCGCTGAGGACGGTTCTTTCCGGTAACCCAGATTTAGTGCTCATCGGGCACGTCAACCATTCTCCGATAGGCCTGATGTTGAAGTTGCTCAAACGCCGTATCCGCTATGGAGTCACAGCACATGGTATAGAGGCTTGGAAGAAGCTGCCGTTGGGCCAACGCATTGCGATGCGGCAAGCCGATTTCGTAGCATCGGTCAGCGAATATACAAAGCGCCAATTAGTCGAATTGAACGGGCTTGATGCAAACCGAATACAGGTAGTTCCCGACACGCTAGAATCGCAACCCGAGTGGAATGGCAACACAATAAGATCCCGATCGGCTGACGACTTTGTGATCTTAACAGTGTGTCGCTTATCCGCTGCTGAGCAGTACAAGGGCGTAGACACAGTTATCAGGGCACTGCCGAACGTTCTCGAAGTCGTTCCTCGCTGTAAATACATAGTCATCGGGGCCGGAAATGACCTTCAACGTCACGTTCAACTAGCAAGGGAGGTCGGTGTTTCCGATCGCGTTGAGTTCCGCGGCTGGGTCGATGAAGAGGCTCTCCATGCGGCCTACGAAGAGAGCGATCTGTTCATCATGCCCAGCGCCGGCGAAGGGTTCGGCATTGTGTTTCTAGAAGCAATGCACCATCGACTCCCGATCATTGCGGCACGATGCACCGCCGTACCAGAGGTAGTCAAAGACGAAGTTACGGGCATTCTGGTTGAGTATCAAAGGCCTGACGAACTCAGCGCTGCCATTCTACGGCTCGCGAACGATTCTGACCTGCGCCGCCGGATGGGTGAGTCTGGTCGCGAGCGATTACAACAGAAGTTTTCAATGTCGCTCTTCCAGGAACGTTGGCTGGAACTGATTTCCGGGATGACAGGACCGAGCAGGGACCCGGCACAGGAACGAGAGTTTGGGTTGGGTTGACTCCGCAGTTTGAAAGTCCTACACGTAATTCCCGGTGTTTCTGAACGCGACGGTGGTCCCAGTCAAGCGGCCACCCAAATATGTAACGCCCTAATCGGATCGGGACAGGAAGTTCTCCT